>OIWT01000019.1_pt1 | contig 218721 bp, 167 predicted proteins | sample 1587701 | NCBI WGS metagenome assembly OIWT01 (sample SAMEA3888904, study PRJEB22519) | human gut metagenome | biome: human gut; feature: human-associated habitat; material: faeces | place: Denmark | collected 2009
CTCGCTATTTCGCCAACAACCCGAATAGTGGCTATAAGTTCACATTCAACTGGACTGATGCCGCCAACGTTCCGTTCAACGACTTGGAGAAGTTTGCCACTGTGTTCTTCGACAAGTGTACGTTGGGCAAGATTATTGGCAAGTACATTGTATTGCATGAGGGGGACAAATGTCTGATGGTGCTTCGCCCTTACCAGTTCTATGCCGTGGAGAAGATTCTCGACCGTGTGGAAAACTCTAATGATAACGGCTATATCTGGCATACAACAGGAGCAGGCAAAACCTTGACTTCTTTTAAGGCAGCCCAACTTGTATCAGAGCTGGACGATGTGGATAAGGTGATGTTTGTGGTTGACCGTCACGACCTTGACACACAGACGCAAGCCGAATATGAGGCTTTTGAACCTGGTGCCGTTGACAGCACCGACAACACAGACGAATTGGTGAAACGTCTGCACAGCAATTCAAAGATTATCATAACAACCATACAGAAGTTAAATGCCGCTGTCAGCAAGCAGTGGTATAGCAGTCGTATTGAGGAAATACGTCATTCTCGCATCGTGATGATCTTCGATGAATGTCATCGAAGCCATTTCGGAGAATGTCATAAGAATATCGTGAAGTTCTTCGACAACACGCAGATTTTCGGCTTTACAGGCACACCTATCTTTGTTGAGAATGCGGTGGACGGACATACCACAAAAGGAATCTTTGGCAACTGTCTTCACAAATACTTGATAAAGGATGCCATTGCCGATGAAAACGTGCTTGGTTTCCTTGTGGAGTATTACCATGGTAATGAGGATGTGGATAATGCCGACCAAGACCGCATGACTGAGATAGCAAAATTTATCCTTAATAATTTCAATAAGTCAACATTCGATGGAGAGTTTGACGCATTGTTTGCCGTGCAGTCAGTGCCGATGCTAATCCGTTACTACAAGATATTTAAGAGCCTCAATCCGAAGATAAGGATTGGAGCAGTCTTCACATACGCTGCCAACAGTAGTCAAGACGATGAGCAGACCGGTATGAACACTGGTGGTTATGTCAGTGACAGCACTGGTGAGGCAGACGAGCTGCAAGCCATCATGGATGACTATAATAATATGTATGGAACGAGTTTTACCACAGAAAACTTCCGTGCGTATTACGATGACATCAACCTCCGCATGAAGAAAAAGAAGGCAGACATGAAGCCTCTTGACCTCTGCTTGGTTGTCGGTATGTTCCTTACTGGCTTTGACAGCAAGAAACTCAACACTCTCTATGTTGACAAAAACATGGAGTACCATGGCTTGTTGCAAGCTTTCAGCCGTACCAACCGTGTGTTGAACGAGAAGAAGCGTTTCGGTAAGGTGGTTTGCTTCCGTGACTTGAAAAGCAAGGTGGACGAGTCCATCAAACTTTTCAGCGACAGCAATAATCTGGAAGATATTGTGCGCCCACCATTTGATGATGTCAAGAAGAACTATCAAGAATTGACAAAGGACTTCTTGAAGCATTATCCCGAACCTCATTTTGTGGACTATTTGCAAAGTGAGAACGACAAGAAGCAGTTTATTCTCGCTTTCCGTGACATCATCAAGAAGCACGCTGAAATACAGGTGTATGACGAGTTTAAGGAGGATGCTCCCGACCTCGGAATGACAGAACAACAGTTTATGGACTTCCGCAGCAAGTATCTTGATATATACGATTCGTTTGTTATGCAAAACAAAGAGCAACCAACGACATACCAAGTACCAGAGGACAATCCCGACATGGTTGGCGAACCAGACCCTCAACAAGAAGCAGCTACCGGCATAGGAGATATAGATTTCTGCTTGGAACTTCTGCATAGCGACATCATCAATGTTGCCTATATATTGGAGTTGATTGCAGACCTCAATCCTTATAGCGAGGACTACGAAGAAAGGCGTAAGCACATCATCGACACAATGATTAAGGATGTTGAACTTCGCAGTAAAGCAAAACTCATTGACGGATTTATCCAGAAGAATGTGGATGATGATCGTGACAATTTCATGGCTCGCAAACAAAAGGCTGATGGTACAAGCGACCTTGAAGAACGATTGAATAACTACATCGTCACCGAACGTAACAATGCAGTCAATACGCTTGCAAAGGATGAAGATTTGGATGCTTCCGTACTCAATCATTACCTCTCAGAATATGACTACTTGCAAAAGGAACAGCCTGAAATCATACAAGAGGCATTGAAAGAGAAACACTTGGGACTGATAAAAAAGCGTAAGGCATTGACAAGAATACTAGACCGACTGCGTTCTATTATAAGAACATTCAGTTGGGAATAAAATGATTAAAATAATAGATACATTAGAACTTACGCCTGATGGTGTAAGATTAGGAGGCACCTCAAAAGTTCATCTGCGACAAGGTGAACTTGATGGTGCTTGTGCAGTATATTCTCTAATGATGTATTTGATTATATTGCGCATATTTACATACAAACAGGTGACAGAAGGAAATAATATTAAGCGTTCCACTTCAAAGGGACGTATTATTAGAAATTTTCTTGAAAGGCAAGATGGACTTATCAGAAAAGGGCTTGGTTTTGCCGATGATATAAAAGAAGGGCTGCAATTTGCTGCAAAAAGTATTGTCGATTGCAATTATATTGCAAGCCGACAAGAAACAATAGAAACATTAAAAAGATGCATTGATGACAACAAACCGTTAATGATAGGGATTGATTATAATAAAGTTGACGGACACGCTTTGTTAGCAATAGGATATGAAACCCGAAATAACAAAATAAAAAAAATCTTTTGTTTAGACCCAGGAAGTGACATTAACCAAGTTTCTTATTGGAATGCTGTCATTTCTATTGATGAACATTCAAATACGAAATACCGTGATTTATATTTCACGGCAAATGGAAACGTCAATAAAGTTACATTGGCTGATGCCATAAAAATCGAAAAGAAGAAATAACGATATGAGCGAAGAATTACAACAGGAACTCCGTGACCAACTTTGGGAAGTTGCTAATAAGCTGCGTGGCAATATGTCTGCCAGTGACTTCATGTATTTCACCCTTGGCTTTATCTTCTACAAGTATTTGTCGGAGAAGATAGAAAAACACGCCAATGATGCATTGGTAGATGATGAAGTTACGTTTAAAGAACTGTGGGCAATGGAGAAAGACGAAGATATAGAAGAACTTCAGGAGGTTGTCAAGACCGAATGTCTGGAGAATATCGGCTACTTCATTGAGCCAAACTTTCTGTTCTCGTCTGTCATTGAGAGCATTAAGAAAAAGGAGAATATTCTGCCTATGCTCGAACGCTCATTGAAGCGTATTGAGGACAGTACCCTCGGACAGGACAGCGAAGAGGACTTTGGCGGCCTATTCTCTGACATTGACCTTGCTTCACCCAAGTTGGGCAAGACTGCCGATGACAAGAATACTTTGGTCAGCAATGTTCTTCTTGCACTTGATGATATTGACTTTGGTGTGGAAGCATCGCAAGAGATTGATATTCTCGGTGATGCCTACGAGTATATGATTAGCCAATTTGCCGCAGGTGCAGGCAAGAAAGCTGGTGAGTTCTACACTCCTCAGGAAGTGAGCCGTATTTTGGCAGAGATCGTAACCATCGGTCACGCTCGTCTGCGCAATGTCTATGACCCTACTTGTGGTAGTGGTTCGCTGTTGCTCCGTGCTGCAAGCATCGGTCATGCAAACGAGATTTTCGGACAGGAGAAGAACCCTACAACCTACAACTTGGCTCGTATGAATATGCTATTGCATGGTATTAAGTTTAGCAATTTCCGCATTGAGAATGGTGACACACTTGAAGCGGATGCTTTTGGCGATACACAGTTTGACGCTGTGGTAGCAAATCCTCCTTTCTCTGCTGAATGGAGTGCTGCCGATAAGTTCAATAACGATGACCGTTTCAGCAAGGCTGGACGCTTGGCACCACGCAAGACAGCTGACTATGCCTTTATTCTCCACATGATTTACCACCTCAATGAGGGTGGCACAATGGCTTGTGTAGCTCCACATGGTGTGTTGTTCCGTGGTTATGCAGAGGGTGTTATCCGCCGTTTCCTCATAGAGAAGAAGAACTATGTGGATGCCATCATCGGACTTCCTGCCAATATCTTCTATGGCACAAGCATTCCAACCTGTATCTTGGTGTTCAAGAAATGTCGTAAGGAGGATGACAACATTCTGTTTATTGATGCCAGCAAGGAGTTTGAAAAGGTCAAGACCCAGAACAAACTCCGTCCGCAGCATATCAAGAAGATTGTTGATACCTATTGTGAGCGCAAGGAGATAGAAAAGTACAGCCATCTTGCCACACTGCAAGAAGTGGCTGAGAACGACTACAATCTCAACATTCCTCGTTACGTTGATACTTTCGAGGAAGAAGAACCTATCGACATTCATGCAGTCATGAAGGAAATCAAGGAACTGGAAGCAAAACGTGCCGATCTTGACAAGGAGATTGAAGGGTATCTGAAAGAGTTGGGATTGGTTGAATAGCAATTCTGTCAATTTTGTGTAATTTTTGAATTAAGAGGAATAAGCAATGAGTGAATCAATAAACATATTGGATAAGGATTACCTGCAGTGGGTTGAAGAGCTATGCAAGCGTTATCGAAAAAGTCAAATAAGAGCAGCAGTAAAGGTGAATACTGAAATGTTGCGCTTTTATTGGGAGTTGGGGCTGGATATTGAGACAAAAGAAGCGTCTAACAAATATGGTAGTGGCTTTTATGCGGCTCTGAGTCGTGATTTAAGACATAAACTACCTGATGCTGACGGACTTTCTGAAACATCCGTCCGCTATGCCAAACGATTCTATTGCTTGTACTCGCCTCTTGAAAAAAGTCTTCCACAAGCTGTGGAAAAATCAGAGAATACAAATCTTCCACAACTTGTGGAAGATTTACACACTATCCTATTCTCTATACCTTGGGGACATCATCGTTACATCATTGACAAGTGTTCGGAGGATGCTCATAAAGCATTGTTCTATGTTCGCCAAACAATGGAAAACGGTTGGAGTCGTTCTATGCTGTTGAATTTCCTTGGAACAGACTTCTATGAAAGAAGTGGAAAGGCATTGACAAATTTCAAGAAAACTTTGCCCGATACGAATAGCGACCTTGCTCAAGAGATAACAAAAGACCCCTATGATTTCTCTTTTACAGGTGTTCGTGGTAAATACAATGAGCGCAAATTGAAAGATGCTTTACTGGCTAACATCACGAAATTCCTGTTGGAATTGGGTACAGGGTTTGCGTATGTAGGTAAGGAGTACCGCTTGCAAATAGACGAAAAGGAGAAGTTCATCGATTTGCTTTTCTACAATTTGAAGTTATCTTGCTATGTTGTGGTAGAAGTGAAAATTGGCGAATTTGATTTTCCTGATGCAGGGCAACTAAGTGGATATGTAGTAGCTTGCAATCACCTTTTGCGTCAAGAAGGTAGAGATAACCCGACCATAGGATTACTCATTTGTAAGCAAAAGAGCAACACCATAGCCCAGTATGCTTTAGAAGGTAGTAGCCAGCCTATCGGAATTTCCGAGTATGAACTTTCAAAGTTGTATCCTAAAAAGGTGGAGGGTACTATTCCGTCTATCAAAGAATTGGAAGAAAAAATAGAAAAGGAAACAGAGGAAACTACAAAAGATAAGTAATTTTAGCAGTGCTTTTGTGATTTGCCATTCATACGGTGAAGCATGAAAATCATGTAGCTGAAAGGCTCAGAAAAGCATCAAAGTTAGCTCACCCCCCCCTTATAATGGGGCATAAAGCATGTAACTGAGCCATGATTGGTGACTTAAATTAAGGATTAAAAATGATAACGACAATAAATAACGAACATAAGGAACTCAATTTTTCGAGTGAGCGAGAGCAGAGTCAAGCTTGCTTGAACTCTGCCGAGCATGAGAAAAATCAAGGACGGAAAGTCCTTAATGTCCCAAATCTCAGATTCCCGGAGTTTCAGGGGGAATGGGAAGAATATAGAATTGAGGATATAACAGAAAACATATCTTCAGGAAGATGTAAAAGACATTCTCCAAATGGAAAATACAATCTATATGGCTCAACTGGCATAATTGGCAAAACTGATGAAGCATGTTATGAAGGGAATTTAGTGCTTGTCGCTCGCGTTGGAGCAAATGCAGGTTCTCTTCAAATAATAAATGAGCCATGTGGTATAACAGATAACACTTTGATAATAAAGCCCAAAGAGGTTGATGCTCAATATCTATATTTCTTTCTTCAGCATTTTAATTTGAATCGATTGATTTTTGGTTCTGGACAACCATTGATTACAGGTGGTATGCTTAAAAAGGTTAAAGTTTCACTTGGAACTGTTCAAGAACAGAATAAGTTAACAAGATTGTTGTCATTTCTTGACGAGCGTATCGCCACCCAAAACAAAATCATTGACAAGTTGCAGTCCCTAATCAAGGGAATTGCACAGAAGATAGTTCACAGCAACAAGACCAATGTTCATTTGTCAGAGTGCGTAGAATGCAGTTCTTCCACCTTACAAGAAAGTGATGTTTGTGAACATGGTGCATATCCAGTCTATGGAGCAAATGGCATTGTTGGCTACCTCGATAATTATAATACAGAGGGTGAAGCCGTTTATATTATCAAAGATGGTTCTGGTGTAGGAACAGTTTCTTATGTTACAGGCAAATGCTCTGCAACAGGGACTTTGAATACTTTACAAGCAAAAGAAGGCTATTCACTCCAATACCTTTACTATCTGCTAAAAGTATTTAACTTTGAGCCTTATAAGACAGGTATGGCTATACCTCACATATACTTCAAGGACTATGGTAAAGTCAAGGTATTTTGCCCATCATATACAGAACAACTTCAATATGCTCGATTGTTGTCTGCAATAGATAGCGAACTATCAATAGAAAAGAACTTTCTAACAAGTCTAAGCTTACAGAAGCAATACTTGCTCCGCCATATGTTTATATGAACATATGGCGGAGCAGATACTGCTTTTGTGTTTCAAACATATTTCTTTGTTTCACAACATATTTCATTCGTAATGATAATGCAGAAAAAGCATGGGCTATTGTACTGACTATATGCATAGTTGGCAAAATAAATTCTTGATTTTGTGTCTCTGCAATATAATGTCTTTTATGTTCCTCTGTTGACAAATCAAGATACTTCAAAAACTCAAACGTATAACGTAAGAGTTCCTTATTCTTTGCCGTTAGAATTTTGATGGCAGATGATTTAATCTTATAAGGGAAATCAACATATTTGCAATCAAGAGTAAAATCATCAAATATTATACAATCGCCCTTGTCGTACATTCCGTTAGTTTCTGATGTATAGCCCAAAACAAAGGCTTTGTTTGCAGTTAATACCGGGATCCCTTCGGCTGTATATTCTGTATTTTCAACAATATATGGTTGTGGTTGCTCATAGCTGAGGACATCGCTAATCATTGCGTTAAACCCGACACTTTTTCTAAGTTTCCCATACACATCGTTTCTAATTCCCTTGATTAGGGACTGCAACTTGTCAATGATTTTGCTTTGGGTCGCGATACGCTCGTCAAGCAAAGAGAGCATTTTACCAACTTTCTTTTGTTCTTGTAAGCAAGGTCTTTGGTTAGGCAACAATTCAAAGGCTGATTTTGAAATTATGGGAACTGCCTGGACTGCAATGGAGGACAAATAACGAGGAAAAGCACTCTGTATAGCGTAGTAAACAAATTCATTGTCACTATTATCATTGACTACAATGGAATTAATCTGTTGGTTAGTTGACATTTCTTTTGTGGCCATTCCCGTTTTACCAATAGTCGAGCCAATACAGGTTACAAGAACACTACCCTTAGGCAATGCTCTTGTTTTTGAAAAGCCTTTTGCGGACAACATTGTCTTTGTCTCTGAAATTAACTTTATTGTCCCTAAATCAGCAGGAGAAGCCCAAAGATATGTTCCATTCTCGTAATTCTCAATATCTTTAGTTGGAGGGGTGTTGCCAGTTACAACTTTTCCGTAATCCCCCAACTTACACTTCTCCCATTCCCCCTGAAACTCCGGGAATCTGAGATTTGGGACATCAGAGGTCAATTTTCTCTAATTATTATGTACACCTTCAAAATTAAGGATTACAATGACAACAAAAACAATTAGAGAAATTGCGTTGGCTTGGAAAATAGACAAGCAACGCTACGTTAAGCAGTCCACATACGCTGCTTATGTGTTAGTTTTGGAGAACCACATTCTGCCATCATTTGGCGATTGTGAGGCTCTGAGTGAGAAACTTGTGCAGGAGTTCGTTTTGAAGAAACTGAATGGCGGTCTAAGCATTAAGACGGTGAAGGACATCCTTATTGTCTTGAAAATGGTGATGAAGTTTGGAGTGAAGAACGAGTGGATTAACTATTGCGAGTGGGACATCAAGTACCCCACGGCAGAGGCGAACAAAGAAATTGAAGTGCTTACGGTGACACACCATAAAAAGATACTTGATTTTATCAAGCAAAACTTCACGTTCCGCAACCTTGGCATATACATCAGTTTAACCACTGGATTGCGCATCGGCGAGATTTGCGGCTTGAAGTGGTCGGACATCAACACCTACAATGGTACTATCACCGTGAATCGTACCATTGAGCGTATCTACATTGTGGATGATGAACACAAGCACACAGAGTTGATTACAAACACGCCAAAGACCAAAAACTCATACCGTGAGATACCTATGAACAAGGAACTTTTAGCTATGGTGAAGCCACTAAAAAAGGTAGTTAATGCAGACTTCTATGTACTGACTAATGAGGAAAAGCCTACAGAGCCACGCACTTACCGCAACTACCATCATCGCTTGATGAAACGACTCGACATTCCTCGGTTGAAATACCACGGACTACGCCACAGTTTTGCTACGCGCTGCATTGAGAGCAACTGCGACTACAAGACCGTAAGCGTACTGCTCGGTCATGCCAATATTACAACAACCCTTAATCTCTATGTTCACCCGAACATGGAACAGAAGAAAAAGTGCATCACCAAGATGTTCAAGTCTCTTGGAAAATAGGGAAGAAACGTAGTATAGGCTATAAAAGGCAAAAGGATGAGGTGACTCCACATCACCCCATCCTCAGCTTACTTGTCTATGTATGATGCAACAAAATAGGCAATAGAAATGACCGTATAAAGGAAACACGGCAAGACTATCCAAAGCAAAGCCTTCACCCAACCATTCGCCAACCACACGCCTTCATTCCTTGACATCATATTTGACATATCATAGAAATGGCGAGTGAGGATTTCCTTATTCGCCTTTCAGTGGTCTTCAAGAAGTTTGGACTCATCGCCAATGAGTTTCTTTCCCGACTTCGTCATTGCGTACCATAAAATCTTCGTCGAAAAGTTTAGCTATTTTATGATGCCTTGCCATCAGCATAGTTTGTGTATAAGCTCCTTGTTCAGCGACAGTGTGCTTTCCCCTCCATCGCCTATTCCGCATGGATTTCACGGAAAGGCGCTACACGTCTAATCGCATACGGGGAGATCGAGGATGTGGCGCACAACGTCGGTGGCTTCGCGCACGGTCTTGATGCCGTCGATGCGCATCGACCTGCGGTTGTTGTGCTCATTGAGGTTGGCTATGCGCACATTCTGCTGCAGATAAGTCAGGATGCGTCCGAATGCCGGCGACTGATAGTAGGCCGCATTTTCCGACGAAACGAAAAACATTGTCATGTGCCCCTGCTTCAACACGATTTTCTCAATGCCGAGACGGCGGGCAAGCCTGCGCAACGTGACCACAAGAATCAACTCGCGCGCCTGGTCGGGAATAGCTCCGAAACGGTCTTCAAGCCGCTTGCAGAAGGCGTCGACATCCTCCTGCCGCTCCATGTTGTCGAGTTCCTGGTACAGGAGTATGCGCTCGCTCTCCTGAGGCACGTAGGATGCCGGAAAGAGGATTTCGAGGTCGCTCTCGATGGTACAGTCGTTGGCATATTCGGTGTTGGCGGAGTCTTGATGCTCGTCGGCGAAGGTGTCGGCAAATTCCTCCGTCTTCAATTCAAGCACCGCCTCTTTGAGAATTTTCTGATACGTCTCATAGCCGAGGTCGGCGATAAAGCCGCTCTGCTCGGCTCCGAGCAGGTTTCCGGCACCGCGGATGTCGAGGTCCTGCATGGCGATATGTATGCCGCTGCCGAGGTCGGAGAAGCTCTCAATGGCTTGCAGACGGCGACGCGCCACCGGAGTGAGCGCGGCTTCAGGCGGCACAAGCAGATAGCAGAACGCCTTGCGGTTGCTGCGCCCCACCCGTCCACGCAACTGATGCAGTTCCGACAAACCGAAATTCTGCGCATTGTTGATTATGATGGTGTTGACATTCGGCATATCGATGCCGCTCTCAATGATTGTGGTGGCAAGCAGCACGTCATACTGATGCGCGGCGAAGTCGATGATTGTCTGTTCCAGCTTGTCGGATGCCATCTGCCCATGCCCCACCACCGTGCGGGCGTCGGGCACCAGACGGCGCACCCGGCTCTCAAGGTCGAACAGCTGCTCGATGCGGTTGTTTACAATAAACACCTGTCCGCCACGCGCCAGTTCAAAATTGATTGCCTCGCGCAGTATTTCGTCATCGAGGGCAGTGACATTGGTTATAATCGGATAGCGGTTGCGCGGCGGCGTGTTGATGGCGCTGAGGTCGCGCGCGCCCATCAATGAGAACTGCAGCGTGCGCGGAATCGGAGTAGCCGACATTGTGAGCGTGTCCACGTTCACCTTCAGCTGTTTCAGTTTTTCCTTCACACCGACGCCGAATTTCTGTTCCTCATCGACCACGAGCAGCCCCAAGTCTTTGAACTGCACCGTTTTTCCTATAAGCTTGTGAGTGCCTATGATTATGTCTATTTTACCTTCCTTCAATTCCTCAAGGATGCGCTTCACGTCTTTCGGCTTACGCGCACGGCTGAGATAGTCGACACGCACGGGAAAGTCCTTCAAGCGTTCTGAGAACGTGGTGAAATGCTGATAAGCCAGCACCGTGGTGGGCACAAGCACAGCGGTCTGCTTGCCGTCGGTGGCAGCCTTAAACGCAGCGCGTATCGCCACTTCCGTCTTGCCGAATCCCACATCGCCGCACACCAGGCGGTCCATCGGGCGTTCGCTCTCCATGTCGGCCTTCACCGCCTCCGTCGCCTTCAGCTGGTCGGGCGTGTCCTCATAGATAAACGAAGCCTCAAGCTCATGCTGCAGATATCCGTCGGGCGAATATGCGAATCCCTTCTCCTTGCGGCGTGCGGCATAAAGCTGGATAAGGTCGCGCGCGATGTCTTTGAGTTTCGACTTCGTGCGCTCCTTCACCCTGTTCCACGCCCCCGACCCAAGTTTGTTGAGCTTCGGAGGCACACCCTCCTTGCCGCGGTATTTTGCCAGTTTGTGGAGCGAATGAATCGACACAAAAATCTTATCATCGTTGAGATACGTGAGTTTTATCATCTCCTGCATCTTTCCGTTGACGGCAGTGCGCACCAATCCGCCAAAGCGTCCCACTCCGTGGTCTACATGCACAATAAAGTCGCCCACCTCTATCTGCGACAACTCCTTCAGCGACAGTGCCAACTTGCCCGAACGCACACGGTCGCTCTTGAGCGTGTACTTATGGAAGCGTTCAAAAATCTGATGGTCGGTAAACGCGCAAATCTTACGCTCGTTGTCTACAAATCCCTCATGAAGCGTGCGCAGCACCGGCGTGAAGCGGATATCGTCCTTTCGGTCGTCGAAGATAGAGCGCAGACGTTCAAACTGAGGCTCGCTGTCGGAAAGTATGTATATTTTGTAGCCGTCCGACTCAAACTGACGGAACGTAGAACTGATGATGTCGAAATTTTTGTGGAACACGCCCTGCAACGATGTGTCAAAAGCCAAAGCGGCATCGTAGTCGCCACGATTGTTAACCGCATAGTCGGCATATCGATGGCTGTCGATGTCGCAGCAGAACTGCTCAGCGTCGACCACATTGTCCATAGCATGCTTGTCGCCCTCATCGGCAATCAACGCACTTTCCGACAACGTTTCCTCCGCCACGGCACGCACACGCTGCCGCAACCATTCGCGGTCGTGAATCAGCAACACCGTGTCGGCTCCTACAAACCGCAGCAACGACTCGCCGCCGCCTGCGCCGGTAGACAAATTATTGACCACCGTAATCTCATCGACCGACCGCTCAGACAACTGCGTTTCTATATTGAACGTGCGAATGCTTTCGATGTCGTCGCCAAAAAAGTCGATACGGTAGGGCTGCTCATTGGTGAATGAAAAAATATCAAGGATGGAGCCGCGCACGGCAAACTGCCCCGGCTCGTACACGTAATCGACCGTCACAAAGCCAAAGTCGCGCAGACGCTGCGCCGTCGCCGTCAAGTCGGCTGTGCCGCCACGACGAAACGACAATGTGCTGTCGATCAATTGCTGACGCATAGCCACCTTTTCAGCAAGCGCCTCAGGATATGTGACCACAACGCGCAACTGAGGGTCGTCCCATCGGCTAAGCACCTCCGCACGCAGAATCTGCGACGGAGCGTCCTCCTGACCATATTTGATGTCGCGTTTATAGCCCGACGGGAAAAGCAAAGCCGCCTGTTCACCTAAAATCTGGCACAGGTCACTATATAAATATCCCGCCTCATCCATATCGTTGGCAACTGCAAGATAAGGCTGCTTCAATCGAGGCAACTGCGAGAACACGACTGATGGAGCCGAACCAACAAGCCCGTCAAGTTTGATTCTCTTTATCTTTTTATCTTTAAAGCATTTACCCAATGCCGCAACGCGGGCTGCCGGCATCAGCAGTCCGCAAAGTTCGGATATTTCCATATCTCAATATTTTTCAAGGACAAAGATAGTGCAAGGTGAGAGAAGCGCAAAACAAATTTATTTGATTTTGCATTTCCGAACCGCAGCCTATATTATCAAAAGATAGTGCAAGGTAAGAGAAGAGCAAAACAAATTATTTGATTTTGCTCTTCCGAACCGCAGCCTATATTATCAAATATTGCTGTCCGGTAAAACTCCAAGGAACGGAAGCGATTCTAATGAAATAAGCGTGCATAGGATTCATCATAATTTGTTTCTTTAGACTATGTTTCTTGCAAATCCGTATCTGGCATAAAAACCTTTTTTATAACTTTGCACCAACATTATTTCACTAAATTCATACCTATGAATCGCTTGTTTATATTAGCGTTGTTGATGCTTACCCTCTACTCGACGAAAGCCAGCGCATTAGTGCGCGGCGCAGACATCAGCTGGTGCACCGAGATGGAAAACGACGGTGTGAAGTTTTACAACACAAACGGCCGTGAAACCGACATCTTCGCTCTAATGAAGGAAATCGGTATGTCTGCCATACGCCTGCGCGTGTGGGTCGACCCTGCCACTATCGGTTATGGCGCCTATTCCGACAAAGCCGATGTGGTGGAAAAAGCCAAAAGGGCGCACGGCAATGGGCTTGACATCATGGTCGACTTCCACTACAGTGACTTTTTCGTGGATCCGGGCGCACAGACAACTCCGGCTCTCTGGAAAAATATGTCGCTCGACGAACTGAAAACGGCTGTTGCCATCCACACCACCGATGTGCTTCAGGCACTCAAAAACGAAGGCATAGATCCGCTATGGGTGCAGGTGGGCAACGAGACCAACAACGGTATGCTCTGGCCTACGGGCAAAATCGACTGGAACAAGAGCGGAACAGAACGATACGCCGATTATGTGGCGCTCAACAACGCCGGATACGACGCTGTCAAAAGCGTATTCCGCAACGCAAAGGTGATTCTGCACATCGCCAACGCCTATAATGCCGGCAATTGGGACGGCTGGTTCTTCAAAGACATCACCGCTGCCGGAGCGAAATTCGACATCATCGGACTTTCCCACTACCCCGACTATGAGCAGTGGAACAGCAACGCCGACGACGCCGTAAGCAATGCCAACGCAGCCAACAGTGTCGCCACTCTGGGCAAACTCTACAATGTACCCGTGATGATATGCGAGACCGGCTACAGCACCTACGACCCCGAACGGGCGCGCACCGTGATGCAGGATTTACTCAAGCGTATGGAGGCAATCCCGCAATGTGCCGGAATCTTCTATTGGGAGCCGGAAACCGACGGGAAATGGAAACCGGCGTATTACAACAACATAGGATGGGACGCATACTCTATGGGAGCTTTCTCCGAGGGACGTCCTACCGCAGCCCTCGACTCTTTCAAAGACGGCAACGGGGCGGTCGCCGAGATTGCAGTACCCTATGCAGCATCCGAATGGTTCGACCTGCAGGGCAGGAAGGTCAACAACCCAGAAAAAGGCATTTACATCCGCAAGCAAGGCGCCGACACACAGAAGGTAGTGCTTCGGTAAGCAGCGTCAGATGGAGCGTCTGCGCCATGAGCCTCGGCGCATGTACGCCCCGCAAAAGGCAAACATCAGCGACCCGTAGACAATCTCCGCCGTCCATGCCCACATCACGTCGACACGCATGATGTAGACAACCCATGTGTTATATATCATATAGAACACCAGCGCAGCCATCTCAAGCCAGAATGCCATACGGGTGTCGCCTGTGCCCGACACGCTGCTGAACAGCACGTTTGCAGGCACCAGCACCGTATATGCGGAACACATCACCCACACCGTAGGCACCGCAGCGTCGATAAGTTGCGGAATGTCGGTGTAGATGCGTATAAACATTTGAGGGAAAGCCGCCACAACCAGCAGCAACGGCGTCACACAAAGATAGGCAAGCCATATATGGCGGCGTATGGCAAGCGCCACCTTGTCGGTCTGACCAGCCCCTATCATATTGCTGACAATCGAGCTTGCCGCCGAGGCAAACGCTATCACCATCATAAATGGAAGTCCGCTGATGTTGCGTGCAAGGTTGGCTATGGCAAGTGACTCCTCGCCAAGATGCTCGATATAGACAAAGAAGATAAACCACGTGGACAGCGATACGAAACTCTGCACCATCACCCACATCGACACGCTGAGAATCGAGCGTTGGCGCTTGATGTCGAGCGCGGGGAAACGCGACAGACCGAAATGTCGGCAATCGATTTTCGCACGCGTATAGCAGACAAAAAACACCAGCGACACAAGTTCGGCAAGCGACGAGCCTATCGCCGCGCCGGCGATTCCGAGCGCGGGCAAGCCGCATTTGCCAAACACGAGCACATAGTTGAACACCACATTCGACAGCACCATTACAATGGAGTTGAGCGTGAGAGTCTTTGCCTGCGTCGTGCCAACATAGAACGACCTGAACATACCGCCAGCAAAGGCAAAGAAGAAGCCATAGACACGCCAATGGATATAGTCCTCCGCCTTGGCAAGAATGTTGGGCGAGGAAATCATCATCGACAGAATTTCATCGGCATACATCTGGCATACGACAAACAGCACCGCGGCAAGCGCCATCAAGAAATACAAGCCCTGGTAGAACACCTGCCCCACCTCACCGTAACGCCGTTCGCCATTGCGTCGCGCAATCAGAATCTGCGTACCCACGCAGAATCCGTGGCCAGCCATAAAGATAACCATATAGAACACTCCAGCGATAGCCGCCGCGCCAAGTTCCACCTCGCCGACACGCCCCATAAAAGCCGTGTCGGTAAGCACTATCATCTGTTCCATCAAAAGGCTTACCAGAATAGGATAAGCCACTCGCCAAATCTGTTTATAACTATAATCGACCGTTGTTGCCATAGGGCGGCAAAGTTACTACAATTCGGCGAGAATCGGGCAATTCCGTTATAGAGAAATCACCCAGTCGTTAACCGGGGCTTCATTGCATACTAAAAAAGCGATGGAACGCGTCATCACATCCGCATTCCATCGCCACTTCTCTTTTTTTACCTATTGTCTAATTGTTCTTGTTGGCGCGCTTGCGTTCAAGCTCGTCAAGAATGATTTTTCGCATACGCATGTGGTTAGGTGTAACCTCGACATACTCGTCAGCCTTAATGTATTCAAGCGCCTCCTCGAGGCTGAACACAACCGGCGGGATGATGCGCGCCTTGTCGTCGGCACCCGACGCACGCATATTCGTAAGCTTCTTCGACTTGGTGACGTTCACCACGATATCGTTGTCCTTGGCATTCTCGCCAACCACCTGTCCGGCATACACCTCCTCCTGCGGGAAGATGAAGAAACGTCCGCGATCCTGCAACTTGTCGATGGCATAAGCATAGGCAGTGCCCGACTCCATTGCGATGAGCGAACCGTTGGTGCGGCGTTCGATTTCGCCCTTCCACGGCTGATATTCCAAGAACTGGTGGCTCATGATAGCCTCGCCCGCCGATGCCGTCAGCACGTTTGTGCGCAGACCGATGATGCCACGCGACGGGATGTGGAATTCCATCTGCAGACGGTCGTTCTGCGTGGTCATCGACACGAGCTCGCCACGACGGCGTGTCACCATATCGATAATCTTGCTTGAGTACTCTTCAGGCACGTTGACAGTCATCAACTCCACCGGCTCGCATTTCTGACCGTCGATTTCCTTGATGATAACCTGAGGCTGTCCCACCTGCAGTTCGTAGCCCTCGCGACGCATTGTCTCGATAAGCACAGACAAGTGGAGCACACCACGGCCAAACACCGTCCATACGTCCTCGTGCGGCTCTTTCTTCACCCGGAGAGCGAGGTTCTTGTCGAGCTCGCGCTCCAAACGCTCGGCAATGTGGCGCGATGTCACAAACTTGCCGTCTTTTCCGAAGAATGGAGAGTCGTTGATAGTGAACACCATCGACATTGTAGGCTCGTCGATTGCGATGCGCTCCAATGGTTCAGGGTTGACCGGATCGGTCACAGTGTCGCCAATTTCAAAGCCTTCGATACCGACAAGCGCACAGATGTCGCCACTCTTCACGCTTTCCACCTTGCGGCGTCCCATACCCTCGAATGTATGAAGCTCCTTGATGCGCTGGCGCACCACCGAGCCGTCCTTCTTGCAAAGGCCAATCTCCATGCCCTCGCGCAGTTCGCCGCGATGCACACGGCCAATTGCGATACGTCCTACATACGACGAGTAGTCGAGCGACGTGATGAGCATTTGCGGAGTGCCCTCGAGCACTTGAGGTCCTGGAATATATTTGATGATGGCGTCGAGCAACGGGATGATGTTGTCGGTCGGTTTTTTCCAATCGTCGCTCATCCAGTTCTGCTTTGCAGAGCCATAGATTGTCGGGAAGTCGAGTTGTTCTTCGGTTGCATTGAGGTTGAACATCAAGTCAAACACCATCTCGTTGACCTCGTCAGGACGGCAGTTCGGCTTGTCAACCTTATTGATTACGACAATCGGTTTCAGCCCCATCTGGATGGCTTTCTGAAGCACGAAACGCGTCTGCGGCATCGGGCCTTCGAAAGCGTCAACGAGCAGCAAGCATCCGTCAGCCATATTGAGCACGCGCTCCACCTCACCACCGAAGTCGGAGTGTCCCGGAGTGTCGATAATATTGATTTTGTAACCGTTGTAGTTGATTGAAACGTTTTTCGAGAGGATTGTGATGCCGCGCTCGCGTTCAAGGTCGTTGTTGTCGAGCATCAATTCTCCTGTGTTCTGATTGTCGCGGAAAAGGTTTCCCGCAAGCAGCATTTTGTCCACCAATGTCGTCTTTCCGTGGTCCACGTGAGCGATGATGGCAATGTTTCTGATATTCTGCATATAAACTATACCTATTTTGAGCGCAAAATTACGATATTTTTAGCATTCTCCATTATTATTGTCATATTATTTTCGCCGACAACACCAAAAAAGATGCTTAACAACATATTTTCCACAAGCATTTCTATGATTCTTGCCAACCGCACCGCCTACAATGCGCCTACGGCATACAGCGGGATGTTGCGCATCCAATCCTGCCTACGGTATGGCGACATTGAGAATCTGACTCCCTCCAGACCCTTGTGACTGTCAACAAACGAGCGAAGCGACTTTGACCTCAAATTCTCCTCTGCCTTAACCTCTATCGGCACTATTTCGCCCTTATATTGCACAACAAAATCTATCTCCAGTCTGGAATCATCGCGGCTGTAATAATAACAATGGATGTCATTTAGACACATCAGCTGGCACAGCACATAGTTCTCCGTAAACGCACCTTTGCTTTCCGCCATTGAATTGCCTGGCATAAGCATGTCAATCGGCTCCATCTCACCCATTGCTCCAAGGAGTCCACTGTCGACAACAAACAGCTTGAATGCATTGAAATCTTCATAAAATTTCAATGGTTTTCCAACTGATTTCACACGCGGCACACGATAAACCAACCCGGCATCCACCAACCATTGTATTGCCAACTCGAAGTCCTTCGCCCTCGCACCGGCCTTGACAGCACCATAAACAAACTTCTTGTTCTCATGGGCGAGCTGCGTCGGAATCGACTGCCATACCATACTTATACGAGTTGCCACAGTTGGCGTCACATGCTTTGACATATCGCTGCGATAAACAAACAAAATGTCGTTTTGCACTTGCCTCACCGCATTTACATCATTTGTGTCGATAAACGTCTTCACAGCCTCCGGCATACCTCCGACAAAATAATATTCCCGGAGTAATTTAGTAAGCCTATCGTGAAGTATGTTAATCGACGCCCAATCTTTCTTGCCAAGCAGTCCACAAACCTGCGACTCTCCCCTTGCCATCAGATATTCTTCAAACGACATTGGAAACATCTGCATAACATTAACCTTCCCCACTGGCGCCGATTCACCTTGCCGCATCGCCACGCCAAGCAACGAGCCAGCCACCACGACATGGTATTCCGGAATTTCCTCACAAAAATATTTTAACGAAGAGAGGCCTCTCGGCAACTCTTGAATTTCATCAAGAATTATCAAGGTTTCGCCAGGGACAATAGGCTGCTTCGTAATCGCACCTATTATCATCAGCACCTTTTTCATATCATAATCCTCATCAAAAAGGCTTCGCACGTCAGGGTTGTTGTCGCAGTTTACGTATGCAACATTTTTAAATTCCTTCTTGCCGAATTCTTTCAGCACATACGTCTTCCCAACCTGCCTTGCCCCTGTCAAAATCAAAGGTTTTCTGAACTGACTGTTTTTCCAATTTTTCAATTGCATCATTACCGTTCTTTCCATATCTTTCAGACATTAAGGATTATTTTTCTATATTTTAGACAATTACATTGCAAAGATACACTTTTTTACACGATCTTTTGCCTAAACACTACATTTTTCTGAGCGATCTTTTGCCTAAACACTACATTTTTCTGAGCGATCTTTTGCCTAAACACTACGAATTTTGGCGAATTTGGAGGTTTTTGCTACCTTTGGATTCCCCTTAAATTGCAAAGGTTATGAAACGATTGAATTTATCGACCAAGATGAAGGCTGCCGTGGGATATGCGGCGGTGATAGCGTTGTTTTTGGCGGCGGTGTGGCTGATTGTAGGCGTTCTCGACTCGCTGACACGCTCCGACGGTGCCGAACGCACCATCAACAACCGGCAACGCGCCACAAACGACGTTGTGAGCCGGCTGTATCAGGCGGAGGTGATTGGACAGGCGTTGAGCGCCGGGCAGACCGACCTGTTTCAGTCTTATGTCGATGCTATGATGCTGACAGCACAGGCAGTCGATTCGCTGCGCGCCATCGTCAACGACCGCGCACAGGTGGCGAGGCTCGACTCTGTGAAAATGCTGCTCGGCAGAAAGGTTGACAACATGGACAACCTGCTCGACGCAATGGAGGCCGACAACTCCGACGAACTTTACAAACAATATATCAGCGACCTCATAGCGAACCAGAACCGCGAGATAGCGGCGCCGAAAGTGCAGCATTCGCAAACGGTGCGCACAAGCGAATATGTGGTTCACAAGAAACGGAAAAACTTTTTCGGACGTCTGCGCGATGCTTTCTCAAAGGAAGACAACAATCCGCAGCACGTGAGCGAGACGGTCACGGAGCATCACACTGACACGCTCGCCAACACCATCAACCCCGCCGACACGGTGGTGAAAATGCTTTCCGGTGTACGCAAGCGGGTCGACGGACACCGCATCGGACAAATCGCACATCTGAAGCGGCAGACGGCGGAACTGCGCATCAACGGACAGATGCTGAGCCGCAAGGTGAGCGAGCTGCTTGCCGTGATTGTCGACGAGAGCTCGCGCACGGCAGAGACAAAGCATCTGCAAGCCGAATCGGTGCGACGCCATGCCGCCCGTGAGATTGCCGCAATAGCATTTGCCGCAGTGGTTCTGGCAATGGCGTTCCTGTTTATGATATGGCGCGACATCACCCGCAGCAACCATTACCGCCACGAGCTGGAAAAAGCCAAGAAACACGCCGAGGACCTGCTCGACGTGCGCCAAAGGCTGATGCTCACCATCACCCACGACATCAAGGCTCCTGTCGGCTCGATAATCGGCTATGCCGATTTGCTCGACAAGACAGCCGACGGAAAGAAACGCGCGGCATACCTCGGCAATATGCAGACGTCGGCGAAACATCTGCTTGACCTTGTCAACTCGCTGCTCGACTACCACCGTCTGGACGCCGACAAGATGGACATCAACACCGCGGCGTTCAACCCGCAGCAACTGCTCAACGCCGTTGCCGACAGCTACCGTCCGGCAGCAGCCGCAAAGGGTCTGCGCCTTGAATACGACTGCGACAGCGCGCTCGACGGCTATTTCTCAGGCGATCCTTTCCGCATCCGACAGATTGTCGAGAATCTGATGTCGAATGCAATGAAATTCACCAAGGAAGGCTCTGTGTCAATGTCTGCAAAACTCGACAACGGACGGCTAAGCATCAGCGTAGCCGACACCGGATGCGGAATGACCGAAGACGAGCAGAAACGGATATTCCAGGAGTTTACCCGTCTGAAAAGCGCGCAGGGACAGGAAGGTTTCGGACTCGGACTGTCGATAACACAGAAACTCGTGGCTCTGCTCGGAGGCACGATGAGCGTGAGCAGCAAACCAGGAGAAGGCAGCCGGTTCGGCGTCGAGCTGCCGATGCCTAAAGCCGATGCCGACACAACATCTGCCAACGAACGCCCCGCGGCAAACGCCCGGTTCAGCCAGCCGTGGAGCCTGCTGCTCATCGACGACGACAATCTGCAACTGCAGCTCACGGAAGCCATGCTGCGCAATCTTGGTGCCAACGTCACCGTATGCCGGCAGCCACAGGAACTGTTTGTCAAAATCGCAGAATGCCACCACGACGCCGTGCTTACCGACATCCAGATGCCAGCCATGAACGGCTTCGACCTGCTGCGCAACCTCCGCGCCCTCGGATGCGACGAGGCAGCGTCGATTCCCGTAATAGCCGTGACCGCACGCAGCGACATGGACGTAGACTCGCTGCGCGGCGAAGGCTTTGCCGGATGTCTGCACAAGCCGTTCCGCCAGCAAGAAATTGTCGACGTGGTTGAGGCTGCCATCGCAAATAACGAGACCGACACATTCGACTTCTCCGCACTGACAGCGTTCAGCGCCGACGACGCCGACGCCTCGCGCGAGATTATGCTCACGTTTGCCGAAGAAACGCGGAAAAACATCCAGCGCATGGAGCGCGCCATAGCCGACGGCAACCTGAAAGAAATGGCTGAGACCGCCCACAAGATGCTGCCGTTGTTCACCATGATAGGCGCCGAACGCGCCGTTGCGCCACTCTCCTGCCTCAACGACAAGCGTGCAGGCGGCGATGCCGGCTCTGCCGACACAGAGATGGCACAAACCATCGTTGATGTAGCTAAAAATGTGGTAAACGAAATAGCGAAAGCGAGTCAGGATTAAAAAAACTTTCAAAACGAAAGCAAAAAGTTTCGTTTTGATTTTGTTATAATAAACAAGAATCGTAATTTTGCACCACTATATATAGATATGGAACAATCGGCTAAAACAAAAGAGCGTTTCTCGGAAACCAACGAAAGTTTCACTATGCTCGAGGCTATCAACGAGGCAAAGCGATGCCTTCACTGCAAGGCACCGCAATGCAGCAAGGGCTGCCCGATCAGTCAGGACATTCCCGACTGGATTCACGAACTGTCGATGGGCAATCTCGGAAACGCCATGCACATAATCAACGGCAAGAGCAACCTGCCTGCCGTGTGCGGACGCGTATGCCCTCACGAGCGTCAGTGCGAGGGGCATTGCGTGCTCGGAAAGAAGGGACGCCCTGTGGCTATAGGCAAACTGGAACGCTTCGTTGCCGACTTCGACGGCGACATGCAGCTCATCCGCGAGCGGCTGCCGCAGAAGACGCGTGGACGCGTGGCGGTGATTGGCAGCGGACCTGCCGGACTTGCCGTCGCCGGCGACCTTGCGCGAAAAGGCTTCGCGGTGGAGGTCTTCGAGATGGAGCCGGAACCGGGAGGCGTGCTGATGTTCGGCATTCCTGAATATCGACTGCCTAAAGAGGTGGTGCGCCGCGAAATCCGCAAAATCGAAGAACTCGGAGTGGTCTTCCGCTGCAACACGACCATCGGTCAGGACCTGACCGTCGACCAGATGTTCGACCGCGGCTTCGACGCCATCTTCATGGGCACAGGCACAGCCAAGCCCAAGAAACTGCAAATTCCCGGCGGACACCTGCGCGGTGTGCGCCAAGCCATATACTTCCTGCGCCGCGTGAGCCTCTACAACGAGGGCAACCTCGACCGCAACGAAGTGCCTGTGGGCAACGGCGACCGCGTCTTTGTGATAGGATGCGGCAACACGGCTATGGACGCGGCACGCTCGGCAGTGAGACTGGGCGCGGAGAAGGTGACGGTGGTCTACCACCGCACAATCAACGATATGTCGGCGCTGCGCTCCGAATACGACGAGGCGGTTTCCGAAGGAGTGGAGTTTGAATGGCAGTCGAGCATTGTCGACATCCACGACGATGCAGGCGATATAACCGACGTGGTGATTGAGTGCAACGGCGAGCGCCACGAAGAAGACGCCGACGTGGTGATAATGGCTGTCGGCTCACAGCCAGCCAGCCGTATAGTCTCCACAACGGAAGGAATCGACGTTGACGACCGCGGCTATGTGCTGACACGCGACATGCCCTACGGCATGACAACCCGCAAGGGAGTGTTTGCCGGCGGCGACGTGGTCAACCGCCCGTCAACGGTGGTGCTCGCCATGAGCGACGCCAAGAAGGTGGCAGAAGGCATAGCGCAATATGTTGACGCCATCAAACTGCTGGAAGCAATTTCATAGACATAACATATACACAGAGATTGAATTACCATAGTAGCAGACCGCCCCGGATGTCGCGACGACAACCGGGGCGGCAATTTTTCCGCAAGTCAGGATTTATTTTTTTCAGAATTTCACTTTCTTCACACCATCCACAATGTATATGCCTGCCGGCAGACTGTCCCAATCAACGTCGAGCTTCACGCCCTGCATGTTGAACGTGCCACGGCGCGACTCAGGAATATCGGCCGTAATGTCGTGGATGCCGTCAGCATCAGGCCTGATGACAAGTTTTTCAACAGGCTTGCCTTCAAACACCAATGCCCTCATAGCGGAGTCAAACGCCGCGCCCACCGGCTCCGTGATGTGGCATCCGTCAAGCTGCACGTCACCGATTGCCGGAACCGCGCCCAGCACCGAGGTTATCTCCACGTCAGCCTTGCGCACCACGAGCCGCTCATCGCCGACGTCGGCATCACCAACTATACACTTTGCTCCGGCAACACCCATTTCAGCATTGATGCTCACCTTGGCGCCGTCGATGACAACAGGCGAGGCAACGGTCATAATGCCGTCGTTTTTTGCTTTGATGTTAAGCGTTCCCGGTCCCAATACGGTAAGCGCACCTATCGTGCATATACCCTTATCGCTCGATATGAAATTGTTTTCGCCAATCAGCATAATCTTCAAGTCGGGAATCATACTATTCACAGCCACATTGCCTGTTATCGTCGCGTTCCCTAAGGAGATGGTGTTTGTCGCAGGGTCGAACGATGCCATGCCTTCCACTCCAGGTATCACACTGAGGTCGCCGCAATTCTTGCCCGTCAAAGCCACGCCAGCCACATTTACACCATACGTCACAGGACCAATCACAACCTTGCCTTTCACCAACGCCCCGTCGAGAGCCACGCCACGCAGCGCGGCGTCGAATTTCGCGCCGACCGGCTCTGTGACGCCACAGCCTTCGAGCACGAGAGCGTCGATATTGATTATCGCGCCATTCTCTCCCTCAACACGCACCACAGCATCACGCACCGTCAGCGAGTTATTTTGCGCATCACTGCCGCAGATACACCATTTGCTTTTGACCGCCACTTCACAGTCTTCAATAGTCAATGCGGTACCTCTTATAGACACACAATATCCATCGCGGCACGATAGGTCAAGCTTGCCCGTTCCGCTGATTGTTGTAGGCTTGTCCATTACAAGCGCCCTTCCATCAGAAGTAATTCTGTTATTGCCCTCCAGCCATATCGTCAATCCTTCGCACGCACTGTTGATGATGCCCGATCCAAACAATTTATTATTTATAATAGTAGCTCCATCAAGGATAAGAACCTTAGTTTTAGGATTGAACGACACTTTTCCTGTCACTCCATCTATCACACTGAGGTCCTTGCAATTACTCGATGTCACATTCACTTCGTTCACCATAATGCCATATTTTTCGTCAGGGGCAATCACAACATTGGCTTTCACCAAAAAACCATCGACTGCAATGCCCTGCAACACTGGGTCGAATGCAGCATTCTCGGGAGCACTGACGTAGCTGCCATCAAGCACGAGTCCAGAGATTTGACACACTGAGCCGCTTTTCCCGTAAGCCTCCACGTGAGCATTGCGCACTGTAACCACCTGACCGCTTTCGTTTGCCACGCCCTTTATGCCGTAGGTGCCCTCGGCATATACGCTGCAGTTCTCTATCGTCACCGGAGCCTGTTGCAGATGTATGCCGTCCTGCACGTTCGACTTGAGATTGAGTTTGCCGCTTCCGCTTATCGTTGTAGCCTTTTCCGCCCAGATACAAGCGAGAGCGACGCTGATGTTATTTTCGCCAATCACATTAATTGTCAAGTCATTGCAGTCTGCATTAAAGATACCCACAGTGCTTTTTCCAGGCGCAATTGTGGCATTTTCAAGAGTAAGCGTCCTTGTTATGCCGTCATACTTCACTATTCCGCTCACACCGTCAATCACACTGAGGTCGTTGCAGTTGTCCTTCGTGACAGCCACACCAGCCACACTGATGGCATAATTCGGCTTACCAATCACCAATCTGCCCTTCACAATCTCACCGTCAATAGCCAACGACATACATCCTTTATCGAACACCACCCCCTTAGGCTGCACAATTGCACAGTCTTCGAGAACAATTCCTCCGAAATATACAACACAACCATTTTTTGCATTTACATCGACACGGGAATTACGCACAGTGAGCACAGACTTTTCGCTAATAAAGCCTCCCACTATGCCTGTATTCTCACTATTGATTGTTATCTCGCAATCTTCAATGGTAAGTGGAACATATATAAACAGAATAGCTTCTTTTTTCTTTGTCCTAATGTCGAGCGTCCCCGGACCGCAAATAGTGGTAGCACTCCGGAACTCCATTCCCTCTCCTTCATTGTTAACAATCCTGTTTGAACCTTTCAGCACAATTCTAAGGCCTTCACATTCAGAATTAAAAAGGCATCTTTCATCTCCGATTCCCGTTATGGTAGCATTTTCGAGTGTCAGAGTTTTTGTTGCAGGATCGTACTTCACGCTTCCTGTCACGCCCTTGATTCCAGAGAGGTCGTTGCAATTTTTTTCCCATACGCTATAGCCATTGATTACAATACCATAATCCGCAGCCTGCATTGTGGCAACGGCAAACACAGCAAGCAGAACGACGAGCGCCATGCGCATCCAAATGCAACGTCTCGGCAAGGGAGGACCAGCTTTTTCACTGGAAAGAGAGTCTGTCAGGTTGAATTGTCTCATAATAATTAGTTTTTGGTTTCGGACAGCCACAATATGCCCGATGGATTTGAAAAAAGGTTTAAATTGTAAAAACACTACAAAGCAGCGCAGATGTGGCACTACGCCAAAAAGCAGTCTAATCAATAACTTATGTTTTTCGCAAAGATAAAGGATAAACAACAAAGCAAATAACTAATCTCAAATATTTTTCGACACAATTCTTTCATTTTTGTATTTTTCATACATAAAAAACGTTAATAAGCTACAGAAGGGACAACAGCATCCTCTCTGCCGCCGACATGAAAAAGCGGCGCCGGATTTCCCCGACGCCGCTTCAAGCATTGCGTTTCTATGTTGTTTTTATTTTATTGCCACCTTACGGCTGTCGTCGCCGTTCACCACAATGTAGTAACCGGCAGGCAACGCGATTGTAGTCGAGCCGCTGACTGTTGTGCAGCAAGCCTCGCGCGCATCGACAGTATAGACGTGGATGTCGGCCTCGTTTGCCGTTTCCACCACCAATTTGCCGTCACGGCAGTAGGCATCCCATTCAGCATCCGCACCCACAGCAGCCACCGACGACACAAACGCCGTGATTCCAATGTCATCGATGTTCAAACGTCCGCCACTAACTTGGTTCAGGCGTATGCGCACTGGCTGCGAAGCATTGATTGTTGCCGAGCACTCAACAAGCTGGCTTTTGTCATCTACGCTGAACTCCTTCACTTTAATCCAATTGCTTCCGTGGTCAACAGAGTAGCTTAGCTCCACAACCGGAGCTGCATCCGAGCCATAAGGAGCGGCGAAGAACGACACCTCTCCTGCGCCGTCGACCTTGTCCTCAAGCATCGTCAGCGAGCGCTCCCCTTTCTTTCCAGTGCAAAGAGCCTGCGTACCATGCACTTTATCGCCTTCACGGGCTGCGATGCCGGCATTCACAACGCTCCATTTGCAAGCCGAGCCATTATAGTTAAACGTGTTGTACGGTCCGGCGCCAGGTTTCTCAAAATCCTCAAAGAATGTCACAGGCGCGGTCACCACAGCCTTCACATCCACATCGTCGCCCTCGACGGTTGCCGTGCTGGCAGAGAGCGTGCCATCGTATGTGCCGGCGGCAGAAGCAGGTATGCGTACATAGATTTCGGCGCCTATTGTCTCAGCCGTTTTAGTGTCGACAGCGAGGCTGCTGCGCCAGTCGCTCTTGTCTGCGCTCACTTGGAAGCCCTTTGTCACACTCACATCGATTTCATTCTCCTCAACGTTTGAAGCGTAGACAGTCACCTTCACAGGAGCAGAGTCGACACCCGGAGCCGCCGACAACACGAGTCCGCCTTCCGGCAGGTCGAAACTGATTTCGCGGTCAAGATCGGCAGTGGTCACGCTGACCAAGTTAGACTTCATGCCCTTGACGTTGCTGAGTTGATATTTATATTCTGTCAGATATTCAAGATCAGTCACGGCATATTGCTGAGCCGCAGCCTTCACCGCTTTCGGGAATCCCGGCACGAGTGTAGTGCCGTCGGCAAGATACACATTCAGCGTATAGTCGCCGCCGTTCTTGTCAACGTCGACCCAACGGGCTGTAAAGCCGTCGGCAGTCACGTTTGATGCAGAAAGAGCGGGAATGCCGTCGACAGCCTGAGCCTTCAGCGTCACTACCGACTTAGCCGAGCCGCTTGTCAGCGTAAGCGTTCCGGTGGCAGATGCCTGCACAGCCGAAGAATAGGTCAGATTTATCGATGTGCCCTTGTTGGCATCTGCGGCAGCGATGCTCGCAGCCGAAGCCTTGAATCCAGCTCCAGCCACGCTAACAGCCACATTCTGCGTCAAGCCTTCCGCCTTTACGTTTACAGTATAGGTAAGCGTCGTGTTTACAGCCGTCACACCGAAGTCGACAGTCGAGCCGTTGTAAGGCGACGTAATCTTCGGGTCGACCACACCGCCCGGAGTCCATCCGATGTTCTGCTTGTCGCCCCAGATATACTCCGCGAGCTCAGGATGGTCGATAAACGGGTTTCGGTTGTTCTGATGCTTGTAGACAGCGTTGTTGCGGTCAATCTCCTTCTGGCTCACCGGGTCTTGCTCGTTCCACTTCAAGAGCAGATTTACAGCCCAGGTTGTGTAGCAAGGATAGCTGTTTCCGGCAAGCATAGGACTGCTCCACGAAGCGATTTTGTCGTTATAGCAAGCCGCCATATAGAAATACGTGCGGGCAAAGTCGCCCTTATACTCGTCGACCGGCTCGAAAACCGTACCCGAGTAGCCCGGGAATGTCGACTTTCCGAGTTTTCCAAGAGCATCCACACCATTGCTCGACGGCAACGTTGTTCCGTTGGCACACTCGCCATAAGGGAAGTTGCTGCGCTGTCCGTTCACCTTACCGTCGGTAGGATAAATATGGAACGCGTCCGACACCATCGGCTGTCCCTCTTTGAACCAGCTTTTCGGGAACGAGTGCTCGCGGTTTACGCAGTCGCCCACATTGCTGTAGTTGCCACACTTCTGCTGTCCCTCGCGGAATTTCGAAGTGGAATACATGTCCCAATAGTAATTCGTGCCAGGGCGAATGTCCGAATCCTTGTACACGTTCCACAATCCGTTGTAGCCCACGTTTTTGTGCGGTCCGACGATTTCACACAGTTGTTTCAACAATTCCTTCTGGCATTTGCCTTCCGCCTTCTTGTAGTACCCCGAAGGCTCCTGCGCATACGCCAAGCCCGAGAATAGGCAAATCAGCAGCGCAACCAATGAGAGTTTTGTCAATTGTCTGTTCATATTGAATAGTGATTTATTTGTTGTCTTTCAGTTTGCGTCCGGCAAGCATTCCGCAAGCCGCCATAATATCCTCGCCGCGCGAACGGCGGATTGTGCAAGTCACGCCGAGCGAGTTCAGCCTGTCGCGGAAAGCCGTCATCCGCCGCTCGTCGCTCGTTTTCAGTTCCGAACCAGGGATAGCGTGGAAACGGATAAGGTTGACACGCACCTTCTGTCCCTCCAGGAGTTTTGCAAGAGCGTCGGCATGCGCCTCGTCGTCGTTAAGTCCAGCCCACATGATGTATTCCACAGAGAGGCGTCGCTGATGTGCGAAATCGTAGTCGCGCAGCATCGTCATCACCTTCTTTATCGGGAAAGCGTTCTCGACAGGCATCAGGCGTTTGCGCTCCTCATGATAAGGCGAATGCACGCTGATTGCGATATGCACGTCGGTCTGCTCCACAAGCCGTTTCAAATCGCCGAGTTTGCCGATTGACGACACCGTGATGCGCTTCGGGCTCCACGCCAGTCCCCAACGTTCAGTCAGCACGGCGATGGCACGCACCACCTCGATGTAGTTGTCCATCGGCTCGCCCATACCCATAAAAACAATGTTGGTGAGCGTCAGCGACTCAGGAATGCTGAAAATCTGGTTGAGAATCTCCGCCGCCGTCAAATCGCCGTGATAGCCCTGCTTTCCCGTCATGCAGAAACTGCAGTTCATCTTGCATCCAATCTGCGACGACACGCACAGCGTGGCACGGTCGGCGTCAGGGATGTAGACACTCTCTATCATTTTGCCACCGGCAGTGCGGAACAGATATTTCACCGTACCGTCGACACTGCGCATAGCCTCCGCCGGAGCCTCACGCCCCACGCAGTAGCGCTCACTGAGGCGCGCGCGGTTTGACTTCGACAAGTTGGTCATTTCGTCGACCGTCGTGGCACGCTTCTCATAAAGCCATTGCGCCATCTGCTTCGCCGTGAACCTCGGCATCGCCATCTCAGCCGCCACCGCTTCCAAGTCGGCAAGCGACAATCCTAACAATTTCTTTTTCTCTTCTGCCATATCATCAATAAAGAGGGAACTGCAAAGTTACAAATATCATTTGGAAACAGACTGATTTTTTCTGACATATTAACGAAATGCCTCTTTGATGTCTCGGCTTTGATGTCAGGAATTGACCACGGCAACGACATAAAAACGACAAAGCCCGGCACCAAGCCAAGCTTTGTCGTTTTCGCATATTTTTTCTCAATCAGCCGCCAGCTCAGAGCGACGGCTCATCATGCGGTATGTCAACGCACAACCGCCTTGCCCGTTGTTCCGTCGGCGCGGCGCACCACATAGATGCCTGGCGCCGGATTTTCCACCTTGCGGCCGTAGAAATCGAAGTAGCCTACCACCTCCGCCTCTCCGACGGCAATGCTGTCGACAGCACCTTCCGGCTGTACTACGAAATCAGCGAGCGAGCGCGGAGCGACCGTCGCAACCGGAGTCATATAGTAGCAGATGCCCGTTACCGTCCACACTTTGTCGAAGTATCCCTTTGTGGAACTGTTGTAGATGTCAGTGCCACGGAAATACCAAAGCTCGCCCGAGCGGGTTTTGTCGGAAACAAGGTGGAACGGCACATTGAACTTTCCGTAATAGTCAGGGTCTGGGTAGTTGCCATATTTTTCATCAAACTTCACATCCTTCACCGTCACAAGCTGGAATATCACGTCGCAAGCCTCGGCAGCGTGAATCTGTTCGAACGTGAGCACCTTGGGTTCCACAACGTTTCCTTCAGAAACGACGCGCCATGCGTCGGCAGCCACCGGCACGAAATCGATGCCACCGTCGTCGGAGAAAATCACGTTGCCCACAATGTCGGTGATGTTGTCGCCCGGCTTCACCTTAGTCAAGTCGACCTCATCGTATCCGCAGCCCGACGCCGAACGCACCTCGGCAGCCGATTGGGAATCCTGCGCATAGAAGGTGTAGAAATTAGAGTCAATTGCCGTAACCGTAGCCTCACCCTTGTAGACGTAGAGAGTGGTCATCGAAATGTTGTCCTCGTCAAACAGTTCCTTGAACGAATTGACAGCAATCGTCTCAATCGGACGCCATTCAACAATCTGCGTGCGCGACTGCGCGCCGTCGGCAGCATATACAATCTTGTCGGACGTCATTGCCGTATTGTCGACTGAAAGCGTCAACACCACGTCGCAACCGTTCTCGCTCTCAGCGTCGGCCTTTGCCACAGTGGTCGCGGAAACAGACACCTCGCCCGACACCGGCGAAGACAACGAGATGTCGCCCTTCAGATTCTTACCCTTCACATTTATCGTTTTCGTATATGTCAAGCCCTTGTACACCCTTCCGAAATCAACCGACATATCGGTGATTGTGATTTCCGGAGTCTCCACAGCATCAGCCTTGGCGGGAGTGAATATCTCACTCCATGTCGACGCCACACGCACCTCATCGATTACGGCGACCGGAGTTTTTGCCACCGACGACGAACCTTGTCGCAACTCGATGCCGCGCACGTCGGCAAGCGACTCCGAGCTCTCTTCCTCCGCCACAACAGAAGCCGCAGGCTCAGCGTCGCCCTTTGCCGGGTTCACCCATAGCGAGATGCGGTCGTTGTCGGCTCCGTCAATGATTTCGTATTTCACAACGACAAGATATGTCGTGCCAATCGCACACTCCTCGTCGGCCCACGCTACAGACGTTTTCACATTGCCAAGATTTGCCACATTGCGGCTCACGCCCAATTTGAAGCCCTCTCCGGAAGCCTGCGCAAACAAGCCTGCGCCTTCCGACCCGGCCTCGGTATCGCCAAACTTTGTGGCGTCGAGCGAATTGGCACCTGTAAGCGCCATAAACGCAGCCGTGCGCGAACCTGACGGCAACTCGCTCACGTTGACCAACGCAGAATAATAGACCGTGCCTTTTGCCGCATCGGTGCCTTTGTCGCGGAAAAGCATCTGGCAATATTCGCCCGATTCCTTTGTCAGACGCACAGCCTTTCCAGCGGCGTTGTCCTGATATCCGGCAAACGTCAGCGGAGATTTTGCCACCTGAATAGGCGCCGTTGTTTTCTTTCCGTATTTAACCCATTTTCCATTGCCATAGAGATTACCTTCAGCATAATCAAACGACTCGGCAAGATAAGTTTCAGCACTTGCCGTCAAAGCCATCGCCATGGTCGCGGCACAAAAAAGTAGAAGTTTCTTCATTTATCCTAATATTGAAATTCTTCGCAAGTTACGAAAAAAAGGCGACATATAAAAGCGCCACGCCATGCGGAGCAAAAAGATGGCGGCTGAAGCCTCAACCGCCTCAACCGCCAAAGTTCTGTATTTCTGAATCTTATCTTAATTGCGTTCTTTCACCACTCCGAGTCTGTAAGCTGCAAGAAGTTGCTTCAACTCATCAATCTGCTTGCGCAGCACCTTGCCCTTGTCGGTGTCCTTCACAAGCATCCGCTGCGAATTGAACTCCACAAGGAATGAGTTTGACTTGATGTCGAGCCCCTCCTCGATAGCCTTCTGCCGCGACTCAAACGGTTCGTGCTGCACAAGCTGCAGCGCGCGCGAATGGAACACCAGCGTATACCCTGCGATTCCCGTCTCAGGCTGATATGCACGCGAGAAGCCACCGTCGATCACCAGCATCTTTCCGTTGGCCTTCACCGGCTGCTCCCCCTTTATGGTTTTCACCGGCACATGGCCGTTGATTATGTGAGAATGAGGGTTGTCGATGCCGAACTCCTGAAGGATTTTGTTGCAAATGTCCTCGCGGTCGCGAAGAGTGTAGTATGCACCTTTCTCCTCCTTGTGCAACTCCTTGTCGGCGATGAAATAACGCTCGAACGTAGCCATCTTGTCCTTGTCGAACAGCGGAGAGTCGGGACCGCACCACAAGTACCACAGATAGTCGAGCGCGAAACTCGTCGTGTCGTTGTTATCGTCGAAGAATGCAGCGCGCACCAGTTGGTCAACCCTGTCGAGCAGTCGCTTCCCGGCAAACTTCTCACCGAGGATTGTCACCTCCTTGAACGAGCCGTCGGCATTCAACGGAATCGAGGCATGGAAAAGCAGATTGTTGTTGCACACAAGATACATGCTTCCCTCGGTCATGAAACAGCGGATATGCTTGCGCAGCTTCTCGCTGTGGGTGAACGAATTGTGGAGCTTCTCCACCAAATCGCACTCCTCCGCCGTCAGACGGTAAGGATCGTTGGGGTCGATTGTAGGAAACTCCGAGTCGAGCATCTTATACTCTTTTCCACCATAGCAAAGCATACCGCGCTTAAAGTCAATCTTATCAAGCAACAGACGGCCATCCATGCCAAATTCCGGATGGCGCTTTATGATGCCCGCCTCCAGTTTGAACTGAATCACGGCTATCGCCTTGTGCATCTGCGCAATGAGGCGCAACGTCTTTTCCGGATAAGTTTTGTCGGCATATTTCTGCTTCAACGCAAACACCGTGCATGGGTCGTTGGCATACGTATCCATTGCGAACGTGGCGAGAGGCAACAGGTTGATGCCATATCCCTCCTCGAGCGTAGTCAGCGTGCCGTAGCGCATCGAGATGCGTATCACGTTGGCTATACAGCTGTCGTTGCCCGCCGCGGCACCCATCCACAGCAAGTCGTGGTTGCCCCATTGGATGTCGACGTTGTGGTAGTTGCACAGCGTGTCCATGATGATATGCGCACCCGGTCCGCGGTCGAAAATGTCGCCCACGATGTGGAGCGAGTCAATCGTGAGCCGCTGAATCAGGTTGCACATCGCGATGATGAAATCGTCGGCACGCTGAGTTGAAATTATCGTATTGATAATCTGGGTGATATATCCCTGTTTATTCTGATCGTCGACCGTTTCGTGCAGCAATTCCTGAATGATGTAGGAAAACTCCTCCGGCAACGACTTGCGCACCTTCGAGCGCGTGTATTTCGACGACACGTTCTGGCAGACGCTCACCAGTTTGTTGAGCGTGGTCAGATACCAGTCGTTCATATCCTTCTCCTGCTCCTTGACAATCTGCAGCTTCTCCTGCGGATAGTAAATCAGCGTGCACAGCGCCTTCTTCTCCGATTCCCGCAGCGTGTTTCCGAAGATGTCGTTCACCTTACGCTTGATTGAGCCGGAGGCGTTTTTCAGCACATGCTGGAACGCCTCGTATTCACCATGTATGTCGGTCAGAAAATGCTCAGTGCCTTTCGGAAGGTTTAGAATTGCCTCCAGATTTATGATTTCCGTGCTTGCCGCCGCCACCGTGGGAAACAGGCGCGAGAGGAGTTTCAGATAATGAATATCGAGTGTAATGGCTTGTTCCTGAGCCTTTTTATTTTCAGACATTGTCAAATATTTAGTCTTTAGTTATTGTTTGTTAGAAACAGCACAAAACCGAATGTGTTTCGTTTTGCAAAGATAGTGTTTACAAATCAAAATTGCAAAAAGCGGATACATTATAATTGTGGGCGCCGCCGCCACTCCGTCCAGCCAAATTTGTTCCCCTTTTTTCCATTAATTCATACAAAAAAGCGTATCTTTGCGACTGAATACAGGCTACTATGTAGAATTTGTCATAAAAACAATAAACTATTTCTGAACAAAAAACTTGAAATTACCGATGAAAAAGACTTTGGCAATAATCCGCCACGACCCGTGGCTTGAACCATATTCCGACGCAATCAACGGTCGGCACGACGAAGCCGTGCGCAAAGAAAAAGAACTCGCCGGCAAAGGAGGCACGCTCGTTGACTTCGCCAACGCGCACAAATATTTCGGACTGCACAAGACGCGCAGCGGATGGGCATTCCGCGAATGGGCGCCCAACGCCACTGCAGTCTACCTTATCGGCTCATTCAACAATTGGACAGAAAAAGCAGAGTTCGCCCTCACCCGCATCGATGGCGGAGTGTGGGAAATCACGCTGCCGAAAGACGTGCTGCGCCACGGCGACCTGTACAAGCTGAAAGTGCATTGGGACGGCGGTTGCGGTGAGCGTATCCCAGCCTACTCCACACGCACCGTACAGGACGAGAAGACCCTGATTTTCTCAGCGCAGGTGTGGCAACCGGCGCGCCCGTACAAATTCAAGGTCACCGACTTCAAGCCCCAGACCAACCCGCTGCTCATCTACGAATGCCACATCGGCATGGGCGAGGACAAGGAAGGCGTAGGCACCTATGAGGAATTCCGCGTCAACGTGTTGCCGCGCATCGAAAAAGACGGCTATAACGCCATCCAGATTATGGCGATTCAGGAACACCCATACTACGGGTCGTTCGGCTACCACGTGTCGAGCTTCTATGCCGCTTCGAGCCGCTTCGGCACGCCCGACGAGCTGAAACGTCTCATCGATGACGCCCACAGCCGCGGCATTGCCGTGATTATGGACATCGTGCATTCCCACGCCGTAAAGAACGAGGTGGAAGGACTCGGACGCTTCGACGGCAGCTACGACCAATATTTCTACGGCGACTCGCGCCGCGAACATCCGGCATGGGACTCGCTCTGCTTCGACTACGGCAAGAACCAAGTGCTTCACTTCCTGCTGTCGAACTGCAAGTTCTGGCTTGAAGAGTATCATTTCGACGGATTCCGCTTCGACGGTGTCACGTCAATGCTCTACTACAACCACGGGCTCGGTCAGGCATTCTCGTCGTATGACGACTACTACAACGGCGGACAGGACACAAACGCAATCACATATCTGACGCTTGCCAACAAACTTATCCACAAAGTCAACCCCCACGCCATCACCATTGCTGAGGAAATGAGCGGTATGCCCGGACTCGCCAACAAAGTAAGCGACGGAGGCATCGGCTTCGACTACCGTATGGCGATGGGCATCCCCGATTTCTGGATAAAGACCATAAAAGAGAAAAAAGACGAGGACTGGAAGCCTACAGCCATCTTCTGGGAGCTGACCAACCGCCGCGCCGACGAAAAGACAATCAACTATGCCGAAAGCCACGACCAGGCACTTGTGGGCGACAAGACGATAATCTTCCGTCTTATCGACTCCGACATGTATTGGCACATGATGGTTGACGACCACAACATGAACGTGGACCGCGGCATCGCGCTCCACAAAATGATACGCCTCGTCACGCTCGCCACAATCAACGGCGGCTACCTCAACTTTATGGGCAACGAATTTGGTCATCCGGAATGGATTGACTTCCCGCGCGAAGGCAACGGCTGGTCGTACAAGTACGCACGCCGCCAATGGAGCCTCGTAGACCGCGAAGACCTGAAATACAAATTCCTCGGCAAATTTGACGAGGACATAATACACCTTGTCCGCTCAAAACGCAATTTCCAGGCAACCCCTGTTGAAAAGCTTTGGGACAAGGACGATGACCAAGTGCTGGCGTTCAAACGTGGCGACCTCGTGTTTGTGTTCAACTTCAACCCGTCGAAATCGTTCTCCGACTATGGCATACTCGCGCCGGAGGGATGCTACAGCCACGTGCTCAACTCCGACCAGGACATCTACGGCGGCTACAACAACATCGACACCACGGTGAAGCACCTGACCATCAGCGACCCCTTGTATCAGCCCCATGGCATCGGCTGGCTGAAGCTTTATCTGCCGGCACGCTCCGTGCAGGTGTTGCGCTACAAAAAGTGACAATAACAAGACAATTAATAAGCCCTATTAATTCAAACAACCGCGGCGATTCTCTCTCACAATCTACGCCGCGGTTGTTTTTCTTATTATTTTCAAGATTATGTAAAAAAAAGACATCTATAATTCGCAATAAAATACGTAACTTTACCCGCAAACCAAACATTTAATAACTTACGGTATGAAAAAACTACTATCGATCATGGCAATAGGGCTTGCGGCATTGACTGCCAACGCCGGTCCTGGAGTGTTCAACCACCTCGGTTTCGGGGCAGGAATCGGCACAAGCGGCATAACCATTGAAGCCGCCACACCGATTACCAACTTTGTCAACCTTCGCGCAGGAGTGTCGTGGATGCCGGCAATCACATTCAATGCCGACGCCGACTTCACATACACCATGATGTCGGAGACACAAACCGGCACCGTCAACCTTAAAGGCGACTTAGGACGCGTGCAGGGGCAAGTTATTTTCAACGTCTACCCAGTACCCAAAGTCCCTGTATACGTTGCCGCAGGCGCTTATTTCGGAGGCGACAAACTGCTCAAGATCACCGGACACAGCGCCGACCTTGCCAATCCAGACGCGCAGGCAGTGATCGGCGACTACAAGATTCCTGCCGACAAAGACGGAAACATCTCAGGTGGTTTCAAGGTAAAGAATTTCCGTCCGTATCTCGGCATCGGATGGGGGCGCATGATTCCGGGCAAGATTGTGAATTTCTCAACCGAACTCGGTGTGCAGTTTGAGGGTACTCCGGAGCTGTATACCGACTATGGCGAAATCGATGAGTCAATCACAGAGGACGACAACACATTCAACAAAGTGGCCAACGCGCTGAAGGTGTATCCGACACTCACATTCCGCATCAACTTCAAGGCATTCTAAAAATGCCACCAATCAGTAACGACAAAGCCACTCAAATTTGAGTGGCTTTGTCGTTACTGATTGAGTATTTTCTCATATATCGCCCGGCGCTGCGCCATAGATATTGAGATATCGAATTTTTCCGCCATCGCCTTGCAATCCGGCTTCATCCGCCGGCGCAAGTCGGGATCGGCAAGCTTTTGGATGCCATTTTTGAAATCCTCCACACTGAACGGGTTGCAAAGGAATCCCGTCACCCCGTCTTTGAGATATTCGCGTATGCCCTGCACGTCGGAGCCAACCAACGGCACACCTTCGCAAAGCATTTCCAAGCCAGCCATTCCAAGCCCTTCCCTAAGCGACGGCATCACACCTATGTCGGCACAGGCGGCAATAACCTCAGGCATATCGCTGTGGAAACCGATAAACACCGTCTGCACGCCTCCCTTCTCCGAGAGGTCGACAAGTTCTTGCGCCACAGGGTCGGATGTTGTTTCATGTCCGCAAACCACAAAGACAAATTTGTCCTTGTCAGGAAGTTCGGCGAGAGCCTTGACTATAATCGTCTGATTCTTGTAATGCACCAGTCTGCCCACCGCCAGCACCGCTGTCTTGTCGACAGGCACGCCGCATTTACGGCGAAACTCATCCCTATCTGCCACAACGTTTCTGAAGCGTCGGCAATCAAGCCCCACACCACTTATCTGGAACACATTTCTGCAGTGCGTGGCTTTCATATAACCATAATCCTGACTGTTGACAGTTATTATGGCGTCGCAGAATCTCGATGCGAAACGTTCAACAGTGTTGCATGCAAGAAACAGTTTCCGGGAAGAAATTGGAGAATAAGGCAATCCGTGGGTCGTATATATCACCTTCGTGCCCTTTCTTCTATATTTCCGCGCCGCCAACCGGGCGAAAAGCCCGACTGCGGTGGTGTGGCAATGCACAAGGCCAAAATGCCTCGACGCCAGCAACTGTTTCAGCTGCTTGTAAAACTTCAGATTGTTTCTCGACAGCATTGAATTGCTGTCCACGCGTGCATCGACAAACGTCACTCCCTTCTCCTGCATTATGCGGAGAGTATGCTCCTCCCGGGCGCTATTGTCGGCCATCGCAAACACACGATAGCCCATCTGATTGAGCATATCAATGTCGCTCCACAGGAAATGGAACATTCCTATGGTATTGGTCACAATCAAAGCGTTTCTCACAGCCATCGCAGAAGCCTTTACTTTGTGCGTCTCACAGAGCGGACAGCACCGCTGGAGCTGCTCGACGACGGTTTTTTCTTCTTTGTGGTCTTCTTTTTCTCCGGTTTCTTCTTCTCGGTCTTCTTTTTCGTTGTCGTAGACTTTTTCTGACGCACCGAGCGTTTGTTTTTCGGAGTTGTCACAGTTGATGTCTCCTCCTCGACCTCATCGGTGTCGCCACCACGCTCAGACACCACCACGTCGTCCGACAACCCCTCAGCCTTTAGGCGCGCCGCCTCTTCAGCCTCCTGCCGCTCAGCAAGCTCCTCACGCGTCGGCACCCACAGATTGCGGTCAAATGCACGCAGACGGTTCTCAATGCTGTCCTGCGCATGCTTCAAGTCGTCGGGGTCAGGAAACATCTGCATCAGCGACAGATTTCGCAAGTTGCGCGTTTTGTAGATGTCGCCCTTATACATTCCAAGCTGGAAATAATCGTCGTAGTTGTATTTGGCAAGGTTGTTGTCGTCGTCGACAAAGATGCTCTGCTGTGCCAGATATGGGCGCAGTTGGTCAAGTTTCACCCAGAACATAGGATATTTTATAGGCTCGCCGCCATAGTCGTCCACACGGTGGAGCACAGGGCAAAGCGCCTGAATCTGCTTTGTGACACGATTTTCGAGGCTGTTGAACTCATAACGCTCAATTGCATAGAAACTGAGCACCTCGTTTGTAGGCACGTCGCTATCCTCGATGACATATTTCGGATTTTTCTCCGTGCTTCCGCGACCGGTTGTATATATGATATGGAATCTGTCGAGCATCTCACCCACCTTTATTTTATATTGGTCGGTAAACACCTCGCGTCCGTCAAGATACTCGTATGCCGGCACCTGACCGTTGCACACCACCCTCAGGATGATGCGGAACAGGCTCTCCTGCCCGTCGACCGGCTCGTCGGGATAATAGAGCGCAAGGTTTTGAGGCTGCGTCAAGTCGAGTTGACGGTAGATTATGCGTTCCCACATCTTGCTGGCATCGCTCACCTCAGGCTTCTCATAGAAGTCGCGCATACGTTGCGTCACGCCAGCCGCTGTTTCGTCTTTCTTGGTTCTGTCGGTTTTGCGCGTCACCTGTGCCCCAGCCTGCAACGACAGGCCGGCGAGCAAAGCCACTGCAAATATGTATCTCAGTTTTTTCATATCTCAACTTGTTTCGTTGTCAATTTTTAGTTTACAATCACCTCCATCGGCGACAGGTCGCGGACAATGCCGTCAGGACCCTTCGCACGTATACGCGTGATGTAGAATCGCTTGCCGCGCGAGAGTCGGCGGAAACTTGTCTTCTGACGCTCCGAGAAGCGCGACCCTGCCGATTTCTCCGGCATCGCGTTGCCCATCGAGTCAAACACGATAGTCTCGAAATCCACCACAGAATAGTGCACGTTCAGCAAATCGTCGTCGATAGCAGCATCAAGCCCGTTGGCAGCCAACAAAAGCGATTTTGCAAATGGCTTCGAGCCTTTATAGTGGTTTTCGTTTCCTTTCGAGTCCTTATATGCGATATATGCCGTCGGATCGGGCAGCTTGCGCACACGGAATGTAGACGTAGACACCGTCTGCGAACGGCCTTCGAGAGTGGCTGTCACCGTAATTATGCATTCCGCACCCACACGCGTAGGATGTGCGTTCCAATGGTCGCCGCTGCGCGTCAGCGAACCGTTGGTCATCGTGGCAGACACTGCATTTTGCGCCACGCCAGGCACTGATATGCTTATCGGGTTGTTGATTCCGGCATAAAGCACGTTCATCATCGTCGCCGACACAGTGGCTGTAGGTTCGATTACGGTGTAGTCCGACTGGAACGGATAGCGTGAAGTGGTACCGTCACCGCGGGTCACGTCAAGGTATCCGCTGTAGGTGAACGTACCCGTCTGTCCAGCCATGAACTCGTAAGTCCGGGTGTTGGCAGGCAGCTGGCGGCCATTGACGAATATTGCCGGACGCTGCGTAGTGTCGACCGCCGCAAGCACAATGTCGGCACTGTATTTTCCGCCCCTCATCACAAGTTTCGAGTTAGGAATCACGAATGCGTCAAGTTTGTTTACGCGCACATCGCCCGCGTCCACACTCGCCACAAGTGTCTGCAAAGCCTCGCCCTCAGCAAAGAGCAGGTCGTTCTGCAGCTTCGACAGCAGCGTGACAGACGCCACGACAGGCATATTCTCAAACATTCCCGACACCCACGGCACTTTTATCATCGAGCCTTTCTGAAGCACCGGCTCCGTTGCCAGCGCCTTCTGAATGGCAGCCTGCTTCTTGGGGTCGGCAATGTAGGCGGCGATATACTTGCGGTATGCCGCCAGCCTACGCTCCAGCTTTGCGCCGTTTCCGTAGGTCACCATCACCTTCGACGAAGCCTCGAGGTTGTCCTGGTTCAGGATGTTGTCCACCTTACCATCCACGCCGTCGGCATCGCGCACGATGGCAAGTTTCAGAGAATCGATGTATTTGTAGAGCGACAGCGTCTGCCGGCGCACGTCGGCTGCCTTGTCAAGCCACGGCTTGCCCTTCTGTGGATTCTGCCGTGTGAATTCCTCCAATTGCATATAGAGGGCGGCATTACGGTCGCTGACGTTGTTGTTTGTGCGTTTCAGACCGTCTTCGACAAGCGTGAACCCGTTGAGCACGTCGCTCGACACGTTGAGCGCGAGCATCGCCGTCAGAACGATGTACATCAAGTTGATCATCTTCTGACGCGGGGACATTCTTGCCACATTTCCGTTTGCTCCCATATTGCTTTAAATCCTTTCGCTTTAGTTCTGTTGTTCAGTTTCTTCGCCGCCGGCGTTCTGTTCCGGAGCCTCCGCCGGTTTTTCAGGCTCGGCAGGCATCGCAGAGCCCATCGGGCGGTACATGTTGATGGTCATCGCCGTGATCATCTTCTCGTAGACAGAGTTGAGCTGCTGCATGTAGCGCGCCATCTTCTGCGTTTCCTCGCAATAATGGTCGCTCTCAGCCGCAGCCTTGTCATACATGTTGCTTATGTCCTTCAATCCGCGGTTCACACGGTCGATATTGTCAAGCTGCGAAGAAATGCTCTTCAACTGGATTTCATAGATGGTGTTGAGTCCGGCAATGTTGCGGTTGAGGCTTGTCATCTGCTCAACGTAGCCAGTCGAGCTTTCCGAGATGTTTTCCGAGTTGTCGGTAATCGCCTTGTAACTGTCGAGCAGTACAGTTGAAACGCGGTTGAGCGCCTCCGTTGTCTGACGCAGCTGCTCCATCTGCTCAGAGATGGCGGCAAGCTGGTCGGTGTATTGCTGAGTGACGCTCGTCATGCCCTGCAAGTCGGGAGCGTCGCCGCCAACAACAACAGTTCCAGCCACGCCCGTTGCATTTGCAGTCTCGCCGCCAGCCACCGCACCTCCGCCGATAACGACAGAGCCGTTGACACCGTTTCCGCCCTTGAAATCAGGACGGTCCTCAGGATTCTTGGTGTTGAACACCTCAAACACCTCTTCCCAATGGTATTCGCGTGGCGGACGGTCGAACGCCGTAAGCACGAACATAAGCACCTCCGTACCCATACCGATTGACAACAGCGCGTTTCCACCCGGCAGGTGAAGGATTTTGAAAAGGGCACCCCAAATTACGACAGCGGCACCTATACTGTATGCGAAATTGAAAAAGCGCTGACCTTTTTCTCCAGAAAGAAAGGCCTCGACACCGTTTTTATATCTTTTAATCTTGCCCATGATGCAGCAATATTGTTTTGATTCTTACTTTATTTCTTAACTTTCACTTTTCCCTTTGTGAAGCCAATCTGAGTGCGCACACAACGGAAGCCTATGAATGAATGCTGCTCGTTCTGGTACTCCCAGGCACGCAAGTCAGCACGCACATTGTGGGCAATGTCCTTCCACGATCCGCCACGTATCACCTTGCGTTTCATCCGGTAAGGATCCTCGCCCGCGGCATTGTAGCGGTATTCAGGGTTGATGTCGCTTGTCAGTTTGTCAAGACTTTCGGTAAACGCCGTCGAAGTCCATTCGCTCACGTTGCCCGCCATGTCGTAGAGACCGTTGTCGTTAGGCTCATACGTGCCGCACTTCGATGTTATCAGGTTTCCGTCGCGCACGTAGTTGCCCTCTCCCGGCTTCAGGTTGGCATAGAAGCAGCCGTCGTCGGTCATAGGCATCTCGCCTGCCCACGGATACTTGTTCTCGTTGATACCGGCACGCGCGGCGATTTCCCATTCAGCCTCCGTCGGCAGACGGAACGGCTCGATGTAGACGCCCTGCTTGCCCAGCGAGCGTCGCAGATAGTCGGTGCGCCAGTTTGCAAACGCGTTGGCCTGCTCCCACGACACGCCCACTACAGGATAGTCGCTGTAGCCCGGATGCGAGAAATACAGACGCGTGTACGGCTCGTTGTATGCGTTCTCGAAGTCGTTTATCCACACCGTCGTGTCGGGATAAACGTTGACAATATACGTGTTCAGGAAGTCGTAGTCGCTCGACAGGCGGCGCGTGATTGTCTCGCGCACGATGTCGCCATTGTCGTTGACATACGCCGTATCCTTGGATATGAACGGATTTTCTGTCGGCACAGGCACGTCGGTGTTGTAGTTGCGGCGTGTCGGGTCGATGCGGTTCTTGCGCTTCGCCGCCTCGGTGAGATTGTAGGTCTCGTAGCGGTAGTTCATCTGCGAAGCATCGAGTTCGGTCACACCCGTTATAGGATTCAACTTATAGACGCTCTGAATGGCGCGCTGCTCGTCTTCCGTAGGGTTTCTCCACGGAATAGGCTTTTTCCAGTTAAGATAAGGCTTGACAGGGTTTCCTTCCTTGTCTTCCTCGATTTTAAACTCCTCGTCGCCACCGTATGCAGGATCGGCAAGACGCTCGCGGATAATTGAGTCGCGCACCCAGTAGACAAACTGCCGGTATTTGGCATTTGACACCTCCGTCTCGTCCATCCAGAAGGACTCCACCGAAGCGCCGTTAGCCTGCGCCTTGATGTTCCACGTGCTGTCGTCGGCATTCGGGCCGAGCTGCATCGACCCGCGTTCGATAAGCACCATGCCGTAAGGCGTCGGTTCGCCCAGAGCCGAACCTCTGACTCCCGTCACCTCGCCTCCGTCGCCGCCCATCGACGCTTTCGGAGAGAATGCGCAAGAAGTTGCCAACGCCGCCAATGCGATATAAGTTGCTGTTTTCTTCATATTCTTACATTATGCGAATGCTCTTATGCTTGTTTTTATTTTTCCCCGCAAGATTCAGCTTCATGTTGTATCCCACAAGGATTTCGTGGCTTCCGCTGCTTGCCTTCGAGATTGCCGAAAGCGGATAGTCGTAGCTGTAGCCAACGAAAAAGTTCTTATACTCTGCGCCCAGTTGCAGCGAGACGGCGTCGTTGTAGCGATAAGCCACGCCTCCCGAAAGGAACCTGTTGTAGCGCACGCGCGCCGTCACTTCCGCCTGCACCATACTCTTGATGTCGGAACGGAGCAACAAGGACGGTTGTATTTCAAATAACGTATTTTTTATCGGAATATTGCTGCCAGCCATGAAATAAAGCATTCTTCCCGCCTGCGACTCATAGCCGGAATCGTCGCTGCCCTCCTGGGTGTTGAGTTTCACGGTCGGTTGTGTGATGTGGGTCATCGACAGTCCAGCCCACAGGATTTTATGGGTGTACCAAACTCCAAAATTCAAGTCGAATGCCGTGCCGTGAAGGTCGTTGGTGGGGATTGCGTTGTCGTTTTTCTCGTGGTAGTCGTCACCGTCGGGGATATACACCTCAGAGCCTTTGAATCCCTGGTCGAAAAGGCCGAGCTGCACACCGATGCTCAGCGTGCCTTTGAAAAGTTTCATCTTGTAGCTTGCCTGCGCGCCGGCGTTCAGGTTGCTGAACAAGCCGAGGCTTTCCTGCTGCACCATCACGCCCACGCCGATGCGCTTGCCGAAAAGCTTCACGGGCATATCGGCGCCTGCAAGAAATGCCTTTGGAGCTTTGGGAATGCCTATCCATTGCAGACGCGTTCCGCCGCCGATGTGCAGATAGTCGGTCGTGCCTGTGGCGGCAGGGTTGTAGTATGCCGGCATTGTCCAATACTGCGACAGCTGCGTGTCGAACTGCGCCGACACCGACAAGACGGTCAGCAGCGCGGCGAGCGTTGCCAGCAGTCGGCGATATGTATTGTCAAGTTTCTTCAATTTTCTGTCATTCAAAATAGAACGTAAACACCACCATGTTTGATGTCACTTTGTCGAGCGACTTGGTGAATTTCTGCTTGTCGATGTCGTCGACAAGGTCGGGGCGGTCTTTTTTCAGTATATTTTTAAGCCCGAAACAGAACTTAACCTCCGGCACGAACTTGAAAAACGGCACATACACGTCGAGTCCGAAACCGAGGGTAAGATAAATATCGGTGTTGCTCAGCTGCAGCAGCTCGCCGTCCTTGCGCTTCGACACGTCGAAAGCCGCCATTGCGCCAGCCGTGACGTAAGGGCGCAGATTGTGATAGCGTTTGGCCGACATTTTCACATCGACCGGCACCACGACGCTGCTGTTTTTCAGATTCTGCTTCTCAAGCTCGCCGGTGCTTGACTCGCGGAATGTCACGGTCTTGCTTCCAAAATACATTCCCGGCGACAGTCTGAGATTGAAATGCTCTGCAAGCCGCAAGTCGCCCATGATGTTGACGCAAAAGCCCGGAGCAAGCTCAGCCACTTCCGGATACCACGTCTCTCCGCTCTCGGTGACAAAACCGTTGCGCGTCATGCCAAGACTTTGATTGTGGAAACCCACAGAGAATCCGTAATGCAGACGTTTCATATCGGCATACGGACGGTTGAGTATCTTGTCGTTGTCCTGCGCCCGCAGAACGGGCACGGAGACAAACAAGACAGCAGTCATTATTAACAATCTCAGCATTTTCATATACCGAATAAACGCAAAATAGCCGCCGTTATTGCAAACGCCGCGAAAAATCGCTAATTTTGAAGCCTATCTATTGACTAAGGCTACGATTATGAAAGATAACGACTGGAAACAACGTCTGAACATTGTCTATTCGACAAATCCCGATATGCAGTACGAAACCGACGACGTGGAGGAAGAAGAGACTCTGCCGCCTTCGAAACAGAAGTTGCGCATAATGCTCGACAAGCGCAACCACAAGGGCAAGGAGGTGACGCTGGTCACCGGCTTTGTGGGGTCGGACGACGACCTCAAGGATTTGGCGCGCTCGCTAAAGACAAAATGCGGCGTGGGAGGCTCTGCCCGCGGGGGCGAGATCCTGATACAGGGCGACTTCAGGCAGCGTGTCAAAGACCTGCTCTCTGCCGAAGGCTACAACGCCAATATCATCTAACCGCAAACTCCTGAATTATGATTCTAATCAACAAAGCGTCGGCTGGCTCTGGCAAGACATACACTCTCGTAAAGGAGTATCTGATAATGCTGCTCGGCAAGAAGACCGAGGGCGGAAACTACATCCTCGACAAGCATCCCAACGACAACCACCGCTACATCCTCGCCATCACGTTTACAAACAAAGCGACGGAGGAGATGAAGAGCCGCATTGTCGAAACGCTCGATGTGCTTGCGTCAAATCCCGACGAAAGCCCTTACATCACCGATTTGACCACGATGTTAGGAGCATCGAAGGATGACATCAGCAAGAGTGCGGGAATTGCCGAACGCCAGATGCTTGAAGATTACACCAATTTCAATGTGTGCACAATCGACACTTTTTTCCAGAAGATTCTGCGCACGTTTGCCTACGAGGTCAATCTGTCGAGCAACTACGGAGTGGAACTCAACGACGAATATGTTGTGGAGCTTGGCGTGAACAACCTGAAAACGAGATTGCACGACGAATCAGGCAAAAAAAACAAGAGCCTCAGCCATTGGCTGTGGATGTTTGTGCAGGATTCCATGAAAAACGGCAGTTCGTGGGACGTGTTCTATAAACCCAAGAGCAAGAAAACGGTCGACAATTCTCTGTATAATTTTGCAAAGGTGCTGACAAATGAGGTGGTGAAAAAAAACAGCAAGCAGCTGTTTGACTTTCTCGCCGACCCGAAAAACATCCAGGCGTTCAACGTGGCGCTGAACAGCGGCATCTCCAATCTGATTCCAAAAGTAAAGGAATGCGTGTCTAACATTTACGAATTGCTGAAGGGTCCAGACATAAAAGCCAACAACTACTTCACCAAATTCCTTGATGCCCTGAACAACTCCGCCAATCCGTTCCTGATAAAAGATTTAGACAAAAAAGTCGAAAAAAAAATCGCCGATCAATCTTTCGTCAACAAAAATAGCGCGAAAGTAAACGAATCCGCCATTTGCCTCTATCTGGAACAAATTAGAGATTACGGCACGGTGTATGCCTCGTACAAAAAGATTCTTGACCTCACCTACCAGCTCGGTCTGCTGGGCGACATCAACGCCAGCATGCAGGATTTCACCAACGAGAACAACACAATATTGCTCTCCGGCACAAACGACATCGTGAAGCGCATCATCGATGGGTGTGAGACGCCTTTCATCTATGAGCGCATCGGCATGTATCTGCACAATTTCCTGCTCGACGAGTTTCAGGACACGTCGAGGATGCAGTGGGAAAATTTGCTACCGCTTGTCAGAAACGGTCTGGCAAACGGCCACGACAGTCTGATTATCGGAGATGTGAAGCAAAGCATATACCGCTTCCGCAACTCCGACCCGCAACTGCTCCACTCGCAGCTGAAGGTCGACTTCAGCAACGACAGCATTAAATACAACGAGGGACGCAGCATCAATTGGCGCAGCGCGCGCAACATAGTCCATTGGAACAACGCGTTTTTCCGATTCCTGTCGATGGCTCTCAACATGGATGAGTTCTACGCCGATGTGGAGCAGAAGGTGTCGCCTAAAAACGAGAAGCTGCCCGGACATGTCGTTGTGGCAAGGAGGGAGATTCCCGACAAGAAAAAGGACACCGACGACAGCAATGACAGCAAAACTGAAAGCAACGATAACAGCAACGACAATGATTCGAATTTCAAAGAGTGGGCTATAGAAAAGATGATTGTCGACCTGCAATCGCTGCTCGCCCGCGGCTTCAAGCAGAAAGACATCGCCGTGCTGTCAAACACCAACCGTGAGGGTCAGCTTGCCATCAGCCGCATCATGAAATGGAACATCGAGAATCCCGACAAACAAATGAAAGTGGTGTCGGAAGAGTCGCTGCTTGTCATCTCGTCGCCGGCGGTGAGAATTGTGGTCAACATCCTGAAGATGCTCGACCGGTGCGAGGCGCACAACGAGGACGGACGCGAGATGCCTATGGTGTTGAGACGATTCGAGGCAAACCGCAGCGAGGGTATGGACACTTCGGAGGCTTTTGAAGACGCTATCGTCAGCAAAGACGAGGATATAGCCGACTATATCGACCGCTTATACGAAACGTCGAAATCGGCGTGTCTCGACAGTGTGGTCGAACAAATCATCAAAAGCCAGCTGTCGAAACAGATGACTGAGGAAAACACTCCGTATCTGCTTGCCTTCCTCGACAGCGTAGTCGACTTCATGAGCCGCTACGGGTCAAACATCCATCATTTTCTGAAATGGTGGGACAAGGTTGGTCCGGGCTTGTCGATTTCCTCGCCCGACAACATCGATGCCATCCGCGTAATCACAATCCACAAATCCAAAGGTCTGCAATTCCCTTGTGTGCTGATTCCAATGTTCGACTGGAATTTCGACCAATCGTCAATTGAATGGATTGAGACCGCCGGATTCAAGGACAAACTGCCGAAAGGCGTGGCGATTCCGCCTATCGTGCCCGTGAAACGCGATAATAAAAGAACCTTATTCGACAAAGAATTCAAAAAAATTGCGCGCAGCAACATAATGGACTCCCTCAACAAAACGTATGTGGCTTGCACGCGCGCGCAATACGAACTTATTATATATACCGAAAACAATAAAGAATTGGGCTTGCAGCTGTCGCAATTTCTGGAAACGTGCCGCAACAACAATAACGGCATTGCGCCGACGCCGACCGAGAATTGCGACCCTGATGTGGTTTACGAGCTCGGCAAACCAATGCTGCGCAGCGACATCCCTGCCCTCAACAGCGACGACAACGCGCTTCCCGACAATGTGGAGAGCCGGATAATGCCTCCCTACTCTGTGGTTTCCGACGTGGACAGGTGGAAACTGACGTCGCCCGACATCATCATCGACGTGCGCGGCACGACACGATGGGTTGGCGAGATGCTCCACAAAGTGATGGAGAGGGTGCGCACACCAAAAAATCTCAAAAAGGCATTCGGCCGCGCATTGCACCGCGGCATGATAACTGAAGAGGAGCACGATGAGTATCTGGCTCTGCTCAGCAAGCGGCTCGCCGACCCGCGGGTGGCTGATTGGTTTGCCAACGACAACCGCCTGATGCTCGAACGGTCGGTAACCATTGGCGGAAATGGGCAGAAACGCCCCGACCGAGTAGTGATGAAACCGAACGGCGAAATCATTATTGTCGATTACAAGTTTGGCGACCGTAGTGATGACAACGATACCAAATACAAGCGCCAGGTGGCTGGCTACAAAAGGGCGGTCTGCGACGCACTGGGATGCCGACCAGGCTGTGTGTCAGGCTATGTATGGTATATCCACTCGGGCGATATCTTAGCCATATAACTTACCAAAAGCTTACATTTTCGAGCCGTTGTAATCGTAAAAAACGATTGCAACGGCTCTCGTTCTATAAGAATTTGCGATAACCATTATCGTTAGAATCCTCGACCAACGCTTTACGAAGGATTGCACAGGCAGTAATTTTGCAATCGGAAAAAATGATACAGCGACTATAAGAACAACGACTATGCAAGTAACAACAACATTTCTTTGGATTGCCATCGTGGGCGCAATCATTCTGGCTTTCGCCTTCCACGCCATCTACAAATTCAACCGCGCCACGGGCAACAACCATGTGTTTGGCATGGACCATGATGAAATTTACTACCATGACAACGACATTGAAGATGACGAAGACTGATTCAGACGTATTGCACGAACATCTGAAAAGCGTATGTCTTTTCTTTGCCGACTATGCGGCAAACCTGCTGGCCTGCGGCGCCACAAGTATGCGCACACAACGCAACGTGGCGCGAATGGCGGCGAAATGGAATGTGTCGGCGCAGATAATAATCCTGCCAAACACGGTCGACATGTGCGTCTGGGACGCCGATGGAGAGCATTCCTACAAGCAGACGGTCAGCGTGCCACACAAGCCCATAAGCTTTGCCATCAACACCAAACTGAGCAACTTGAGCTGGCTTGTGGTGGAAAACTCTCTGCCATCTTTCGACGACGCCCGCAAGGCATACCAAAAGATTATCGACACAACACGCCCCGTCAACAAATGGCTGGTGATGATTCTGGTAATGTTTGCCAACGCTTCATTCTGCCGACTTTTCGGTGGCGACTTCCAGTCAATGGGCATAGTGGCTCTCGCAACGCTGGTGGGATATTATCTGAAAATCATTATGCTTGACGCGCATGCCGACATGAGAATCGTGTTTATCTGCTGCTCGTTTGTGTCTGCCGTGATAGGCACGGCTGGCTACGTGTTCGGCATGGGCTCAACGCCCGAGCTGGCTCTCGGAGCAAGCGTGCTCTACTTGATTCCGGGAATCCCCTACATCAACTCGGTGAGCGACATGATCGACAACCACCATCTTTGCGCGTTTGCGCGATTTGTGAACGCCGTAATCCTGACCGTGTGTATCGCAATCGGCCTGACTGGCGGATTCTTAATAATGAATATTAGATTGTTTTAGACTACTTTTGTTTCCAATGGAGATTTTTTTAGCAATTCTTCAAGACGCTTTTTTTGCAGCGGTGGCGGCGATTGGCTTCGCAAGCATCAGCAATCCACCACGGTCGGCTTTCAAATATTGTGCGCTGATAGCCGCCGTGGGCCACGCCACGCGCTTTTGCCTCATGAATCTTGCCGGATGGCAGATTATTCCGGCAAGCATCATTGCGGCTCTGCTTATCGGCGCTCTTGCCGTCTATCTGTCGCACTACGCCAAGTGTCCGCCCGAGACGTTTTCGTTTCCGTCGCTGCTGCCGATGATTCCGGGTATGTATGCCTACCGCACGTTTCAGGCTATGTTTCTGTGCATGACAAACACGCTCGACGAGCAGGCGTTCAACCATTATGCATATCTGCTTGAGTTCAACGGTCTGGTGACGGTGTGTGTGGTCGGAGGAATGGTGATCGGGCAGATTCTGCCGATGCTGGCAATGAAGAGATTTTCATTCAGCGCGACAAAATAATTTCGATTCAATCAATCTCGTTTATATAATATCGGCTGCATCTCGACATAACATTTTCAAACAAGTTTGAATGTTCTGCACTCGATTTGCACTATCTTTCAATAATATCGGCTGCATCTCGGCATAACATTTTCAAACAAGTTTGAATGTTCTGCACTCGATTTGCACTATCTTTGCCCTATGGAATTAAGACAACTGAAATATTTCGTCAAAACTGCCGAACTGCTCAACTTTTCTGAGGCAGCGCGCAACCTTTACATCACGCAAAGTACGCTTTCTCAACAGATAAAGCAACTTGAGGCGGAACTCGGAACGCAACTGTTCGAGCGAAACACCCACGGGGTAGTGCTGACCGAAAGCGGTGAGGAACTGCTGCCGTATGCGCGAAAGACGCTACACACCGCTGACAGCTGCGTGGAGCATATCCGCGACATAAAGAATGTGGTCACCGGTTCGCTAAACATCGGTGTGACATACACGTTCTCGCCTATCCTCACCGAAACGCTGCTGTCGTTTATGAAGCTGTACCCGAACGTGAAACTCAACATCTTCTACAAGACGATGGAGGAACTGATGGCGATGCTCGACAAGCGCGACCTCGACTTTGTGCTGGCTTTCAAGCCTACGGGGACGGCGCAATATGCGCGCATATCGTCACACATCCTTTTCGACAACCATTTGGTGGCAATCGTGTCGGAGAGCCATCCGCTGGCAAAGAGGCAGAAGGTGACGCTCGAGGAACTGCAGGGCTACGATTTCGCTCTGCCGAGCAAGGGTTTGCAGGCGCGAAATGCCTTCGACTCAATGGTGGAAGGCAAGGCATACCGCTTCAACACTCGCATTGAGCTGAACGAGGTCAACATCCTGCTGAAGCTGGTGAGGGAGAGCAATTTGGTGACAATCGTGTCGGAAGCCACAATCTACAGCGTGGAGGGAATCCATGCGGTGAGACTCGACGTGCCGGGCAACACCTACGAGATGGAGGGTTGTATACACGTGCTGAAGGATTCATACCAGAAAAGCAGTGCCAAGAAGTTTGTGCAACTGCTCAGCGAGTCTGATTCCATCAAGGAACGCGCGTTCAACTGGCTGTCGTCGGGATTTATGGAATAGACAATTATTCATCCATCTATTTTTAAGAATCAGCCCCCGGAGCATCCGTGCTTCGGGGGCTGAATATTATCGTGTATGTGTCTATGCTACTTCTTCACCACGCGGCTCACCGTTGTGCCTGCCGCTGTAGCCACTCTGAGCATATAGATGCCCGGTGCGCATTTGCTCAGGTCGATTCCCGACTCGCCTTCCGAACGAGCGGCAAGGCGTCCGTCGGCGGCATACGCCTCTACCGAGATTACTTCGTCGGCTGCGTTTACGTTGACAAATCCCTCGGTCGGGTTCGGATAGACGCTTACGGCTGCCGATGTCTCGACATTGTCGACGCCTGCCTCGCCTGCCACAAACTCAAACGGCTGTGCGTCGGCTATCGCGAAGTCGGTGGAGCCGTTGTTGAAGCTTACCACGTTGAACGAGTATTTACGTCCCTGCTTAACCGATGCCTTCATCATTGTCATTGTCACGATAAGGTCGACTTTGTCTTTGTCGCCAAGCGACACCGCCGGTTTTGTTGTCGTAAGCACTGTGCCGGCCTCCACGTCGCGCAACTCGCAAAGAAGATTGCCTTTCACGTTCACTTTGGTCTTGTTGCTGATGGAAACCGAGAACTTCACTTTGTCACCCGGGTTGATAGGATTTTTGTCGGCTGTTATTGGTGCGGCGAGCGCAAGATCGACCGACTCGCCGAAGGTGATGTCGTTGCCTTTCACGTTCATTATCGTTGCATCGTCGTAGTACATGCGAATCCAATCGTTTAATCTGTCCGCCTCGCGCGACACTGCCCATATCGTGTATTTGCCGTCAGTAAGGTTGTTCAGCTGTTCGTCAAACGAATACATCAGGTTGGAGCTGATCATGTTGCCTGCCGGAATCTCGGCATTCTTGATTGTCGAGAATGCCACGCAATTGAAGTCCTCGTCGTAGATGGCCACCGAAATGCCGCCATTAAAGTCGTGGACTGTAGACATATTTGCTATACACTTGACATTGACGTCAAGCTGCTCGCCTTTCTTCAACGAGCTTTGCACTGGCTTTACTTGTCCGTCATAGCCAAACAAGTTGTAGATCATCAGCGGCATGTGTCCGCTGTCGCCTGTCATTGTCTCGTCTTTGACCACTGAGACGACGCTCTGCATTGTGTTGAAGCCGCCCGAACCGCCACCGGTGCCGAGTGCTGATGGATTCATGGCGTCGACATCGAAATATCCATCAGAAACGCCGCCCCATCCCCAGTTGATGTGGAAAAAGTTGTTTGTGTCATATCCGTCGGCTACGAAGCAGTGGCCGCCGGCCGATCCCTGACCGGAGAAAAGCAACGGATGCGAGGCGTCGAGTTCTTTTTTGACTACTTCCACAAATGCCGCCTTGTTGTACTGCGCACGATAGTGAATCTGGCAGTTGTAGCCGAAGCGGCTGAGGGCATACGGGATGTCGGCATCCTGTGCGCCGCTGGCACTGGAGGCGTAGTCCATATTCACCGCCGCACCCAGGTCGAAACACAGTTTTGCCACTGCGTTGGCCTGTTCGTCGGTGTAGGCGAGTGTCGACACATAGGAGTCGAGCATCTTGTCCCAGTCATATTCCGACTTTGAGAAGTCAACCTGCACGCGTGTGCCGTTGGAGCAACGGTAAGATGTGCTGAATGCCTGTGGCTTCAACGGCCATTTCCAGTAGTCGCACACCTGTGCCATCGCTGTTGCCACGCATCCCACAACCGAACGTTTCTTGGTGGTGATGTCGACAGGACAAAGATTGTTGAAAGGCTCAGACTGGTCCCAATGCGCCTTGACCAATGGCTCTACCACGGGCGCTGCGCCGTCGGTCAATGTCTGATGGTTGGCTGCCGCTTCGCCGCTCTGCACCCGTGCCACATAGTCGGCATAACCGTCGAGAAACGCCTGCAGCTGCACCGGCATGTTGGATGTGTCGATGCTGCCGGTTTTTGAGTAGCCCACAAGTTCGGTCAACTGGTCGTCGCCGGCTACAATGACAAAACCTTTGCCGTCGGCTGAATTGAAAATGTAGTACGGAGCGTCGCTGCCGCCGTATGATTTGTCAACTGCGCGGACAAGCTTCTGCGGACCGCTGACAGTCACATATTTCGAAGCCACTCCAAGGGCTTGCGACTGACTGATTTGCGCCGCCTGGATGCTGCCAAAAGCGAGACCGAGCAGCATCAAAGTCGAGATTTTCTTCATTATGTTGCGATTATTTATATTTTAGGCTACAAAAGTAGTGTTTTTTTCTTACTTCCGCCACGTTTCTTCCTGTCTTTAAGTTTTCTTCAACAATCGCAACACGTTCCTTAAACGACGACAGGCGTCTCCCTTCAATGGGAAACGCCTGTTGTCGTTTTGCTTTTCCTGTGAGGATTAAGCCTCGTGGATAGCGTCGCTTGGGCAGTTTTCTGCGCAAGTACCGCAGCTGATGCAAGTGTCTGGATCGATTTTATAGATATCGCCCTCTGAGATTGCCTCTACTGGGCATGCTGCTGCACATGTACCGCAAGCTACACAGTTGTCATTGATTACGTAAGCCATTTTTGTAAGTTTTATTTATTTGTTTATAATTGCTGTATGCAAAGATAATGCAATTCGTGTGGATTTGTTGCGATGTTTCTTCCTTTTCTTCTTTTTAATATTATATCATACTATATTTCAGCAACTTATATTTCGTTATTTGGACTAATTGCAATTTATTCGTATTTTTGCACCATAATTTATAGTCAAAAGCAATGAATCCACTGTTTTCCATCATAACCATCACGTTCAACGCCGAGCAGGTGTTGCCGCCGACGCTCGATAGTGTAAAGCGTCAGTCGTTTACCAACTTTGAGCATCTTGTGGTCGACGGAGCGTCGACCGACGGCACGGTCGAGATTGCGGAGCGGAGCGGAATAAAGGGGATTAGCGTGGTGTCGGAGCCCGACCGAGGGCTTTACGACGCTATGAACAAGGGCATCCGCCGCGCCAAGGGTGAATATCTTATTTTCCTCAATGCCGGCGACGCTTTCCATGCGCCGTCGTCGCTGCAGGAGATTGCCGATGCCATAGAGCAAGGCGCACAGCCCGACATAGTTTACGGGCAGACGCAGATTGTCGACGCCGACCGCAATTTTGTGGCGATGCGCCATCTGACGGCGCCGGAGCATCTGACGTTCGACAGCTTCAAGCACGGCATGCTGGTGTGCCATCAGGCGTTTGTGGTGCGCCGCGCTCTTGCGGAACCTTACGACCTGCGCTACCGCTTCTCCGCCGACTACGAATGGTGTCTGCGCTGCTTGAAAAAAGCGAAGCGCTGCGCCTATACAGGCACAACGCTTATCGATTATCTTGCTGATGGGCTGACCGACAAAAACCACAAGGCGTCGCTGCGCGAGCGCTACGACATCATGTGCCAATACTACGGCACGCTGCCCACCATCGTGCGCCACATCGGGTTCTTTGCCCGCAATCTGAAGCGCAAACTGTTGAAATAGCGGTTATTTTCTCACTTTCAGCCATCCCGTCGTGTCGCTTTCCACAACGCGGCGGTAATAGTTTTCGTTATATCCCGGCGACAATGGCGCCACGGGATAGCCGTCGGCTGTACGCTCAAACTTGCCGTCCTTTTCCTTCTTGATTCGGCCATCGAGGTATTTAACGAGCAGATACTCGCCGAGTTTGCGGTAGCTGTCGGTTGCCGACATGGCGCAGCTGTCGCTGTAGGCGGTGAGCATCGCCACTGCCTTGGCTGGGTTTTCCTTGTATGCTTCGAGGGCGCGTGCCTCAATCTGTGGTGCGGCTGCCTCGTAACTGTCTTCTATGCGTTTCTGCACGGCGCGCACGTCGGGATACATCTGCGAATAGCGCGAATAAACTTGGTTGGCTACCCAGTTGTTGACCCAGAACGCCGAGGTCCACGAAAAGTTGTAGAAGTCGCCGTTGCCCTGACGGAAGCATTCAGGCACTTGCGTAAGGCAGCAATACATCGGGTTGTAGACCGACAGCGACGAGTCGTCGACGCCAAACCACAGCACGCCGCCCACGGCGTCGGGCAGCCACGAGCGCATCTGTGCCACGAGGGTGAAACCGGTCTGTTGTGTGGCTATCGGACGTTCGTGCATATATTCCACCGAATCCTGTGTCCACGTGAGCGGCGCATAGCGCACGGGCGAGTCCCAGTCGCCGGCACCCGGCTCCTTGCGCATGTCCATCGGAGTGCCGTCAAAATGGTCGCGCATCATTTCCTGAAGGTCTCTGACGCTGAGTTTCTTCGTCGGCTTCACGTAGAGTGGAAGCGCGTCGCCTTTCATCTCTGTCACCCACGGCAGATAGCGGTCCATACCGTCGGCAAAGCGGTTAAAGTAAGCCCACACGCGGCCGTCGCATCCGCGATACGCCAGATAGTCGCTGACGGCGTATGCTTGGCAGAAGCTGAAGTCCTCGTCTTTGCCCTTGAACCAGCCTTTGCGGCGTGCATACTTGACTACGTCTTTGGAGTAGAGGCAGTTTTGCTTGTCGCCAAACGGGATGCGGTGTATGCGCGACTGGTTGGCGTGGCCGCTGATGCAGTCGTCGGGGATGCGGATGGCTGCCCACACGGCGCCTTTCTCATCCATGCCTTTCGACACCATCTCGAGCACCCACACTTCGTTGGGGTCGGCTATCGAGAACGACTCTCCGCCGCTGTAGTAGCCGTAGCGCTCCACGAGCGACGTCATCACGCGGATTGCCTCGCGGGCGGTGCGCGCACGCTGCAGCGTGACGTAGATAAGCGAGCCGTAGTCCATTATGGCGGTGGTGTCTGCAAGTTCGGGGCGGCAATCGAATGTGGTCTCGGTTATTGCCAGCTGATGCTCGTTCATGTTGCCCACGGTGGCATACGTGTGCTCCACCTGCTCTATCTGTCCGAGATATTTATGTGTGTCCCACTCCTTGATGTCGAGCATCTCGCCTTTCTTATGGTCGGCGGCGGGCTGACGGTAGAGCTCGCCATAGAGCACGTAGGCATCGGCGTTGTAGGTAATCATTGTCGAGCCGTCGGCTGTAGCGTTTTTTCCTGCTATCAGGCTGGTGCATGCAAATGCCGCCTGCACGCCCGCAAGCATCAAGGCGAGCGTTGAGATTAGTTTTTTATTCATTTATTGTTTGTTTGAAGTTACGGAAAGGATACGGTTGCCACTGCTGAACGAATGCACGTCGTAGCTGGTGCCGAACGCTTCGGCTTGATAGCGGCTTGCCTTGGCGCCGTCGGCAAGCGTATGGAGATCGAGACGGAGGTCACTGCTGAAGTCTACGCCTTCCTTGCCGGCACACTTGAAGATTGCCTCCTTGGCGGTCCATGCCACGGTGGCTTTCCAGGTCGACGTGCCGATGAAGCGTTGTTCTTCTGCCGAGAACACGCGGTCTTTCACGCGGTCTACGCGCTTGTCGACGATTTCCACATCAACACCGACGCGCTCCGACGCCGACCATGCGGCAACCACCCACCCACGGCAGTGCGACAGGCTGAAGCCCATATCCATGCGCGCGCCTGCCTTTTCAACATAAGGCGCGCCCGACGGCTCATGGCAGAGCATGGCGTCGTCGCCAAACAGCTCGTGGACAAGCAGACGGGTCACCATTATTTCCGTGCGGCGGTTCACCGACTTCACGCCGTCGACAAATCGGTGCATACCGAAATCGTCACCGGCGGCTTCGACACTCATCATATCAGGAATCTCCACTTCGGCAATCTCGATATCGCCTACGGAGGTGCGGTGTACTCTCATTTACTCTTCTTTTGTTTCCGGTTTGTCTTGCAGTATCTTCACTTTCACTTTCTCTATGCGGTGGCGCTCCACTGCCATCACACGGAAGCGGCAGCGTCCGTATTCTATAAGTTCGTTTTCCTGTGGGAAATCGTGCTTTATGTTGAGCAGCAGTCCGGCGATGGTCTCGGCGTCTTCGTCTACGTCGGCAAACTCATCGTCGTCAAGCCCCGTGATGCGGTAGAAGTCGTTGAGCTGAGTCTTGCCCTCAAACTCATAGATGTCCTGCGACAGGCGTTTGTAGTTTTTCTCGTCGTCGTCATATTCGTCGTTGATCTCGCCAACAATCTCCTCAAGCACATCCTCAAGGGTGACAACGCCTTGCGTGCCACCATACTCGTCGACCACTATCGCCATGTGCATCTTCTTTTTCTGGAAATCCTCGAGAATGTCGTCAATCATGCGGCTCTCGGGCACGAAGAAGGCGTCGCGCAGCAGCGACTGCCATTTGAACGCGGCGTCTTTCTTGCCCACAAACGGCAGGAGGTCCTTGGCATAGACTATGCCTTTGATGTTGTCCTGATTGTCGACATAGACGGGCAGACGCGAATAGCCCGACTCGCGCACGGTGGCGAGAAGCTGGTCGAAGGTCATATCCCAGTCCACGCAGGTCATGTCGACGCGGGGCGTCATGACGTCGCTGACGGTCTTGCCGCCGAACTTCAGGATTTCCTCAAGCATGTTTTTATCTTTCTGTTCCTCCACGTCGGTGATCTCAAGCGCGTGCGACAGGTCGTCGAGCGACAGACGCTCTTCTTTCTTGGTCACGACTCGGTTGACAATAACCGTGCTGCGTGTCATCAGCGACGTCAGCGGACGCAACATGTGCGACAGAGAGCCTACACCGCCCACAGCAAAAACTGCCCATTTCAGGCGATGCTCGTTGCTGTAGAGCTTGGGGAGGATTTCGCCGAAGAGAAGCAGGATAAACGTGAGCAGCACTGACTGCAGCACAAAGTTGACCACGGGGCTGGCTATCACAAGAATCTGCGTAAGGGCATAGTTGAGCAGAAGCACTATCGACACATTGACAAAATTGTTGGAGATAAGGATTGTGGCGAGCAGACGCTCCGGCTCTTTGAGCAGACGCGATACTGCCGCGCGCTTGTCTTCGTTCTCGATATCGTCGATGTCGCTTTGAGAAAGGGCGAAGAACGCTGTTTCTGAGCCCGACACGAAAGCCGAAACCATCAGAGCCACGCATGCCACTGCGAGAGCCACCATACTCCCTGCCGTAGGCACATTGAAGCCTATCCAGCTTGTGCCACCATTCAGCGAGGCGGCAATAAAATTTAAAATACTCGGGTAAGGGTCTAAGTCCAAAATTATTATGCTTTTATTAATCTGTCTGCAAAGATAGTGCAAATCGAGCGCATAACAACAAGCTTGCTTGTATGTTTTGCCGAGATGCTGCCTATTTTATACAAAGATAGTGCAAGGTGAGCGAAAAACAAAATCAAGCAAGCTTGATTTTGTTTTTCCGAGGAGCAACATTAAGGTCCTTAAGGTCCTTAAAGACCTTACCCCCCTAATGACCTTAAAGCCCTTAATTCCCCTCAATCTCTTTTTTTCGGATCCAACAAGTTCCGCCTTTGCAGGCGCATACGCGCCATTCTTTCAGAGAATCCGCCCTCCTCAAGAAATTTCTCAGACAAAGCCTGCAATTGCTTAAAAAGCAAATAATCCGTCTGCATTATCAACACAATCACCATATTAGCGATTGTTTGCGGAGGTCGGGTTCTTGCCAAATTCATAAAAAATTCCGAATCATTATGTGTTTTTCCCAGCTCTCGCATCGCACTCATCTCCACCGAATCCATTTCCCATTGTCTATGACCATTTACACGCAAATAATCCTTATAATCTTCAAGCAACTCCATCAAACTCGCCTTAGCCACATTTATCAATCTGATTTCGCTCTTGCTTGATGTCGACGACGCTGCGCATCCCTCCACAATATTCTGTTTCCCGCTGCGGGCAGCCTGCACCATTTGATCAAAAGTTCTATCAGTACGCCTGATATAATTAGTGCAAAAATAAAAAGTCATGTCATAGATAGCCTGACTCTTCTGATATGAGAGAAGCTGCTTATAATTGCCGTTTTTAGGGATAAGTGTGTCCATCATTCTGCTTTGTTACACAACAAAGATAGTGCAAATCGAGAGCAAAACAAAATCAAGCTTGCTTGTATGTTTTGCCGAGATGTAGCCTATTTTATTCAAAGATAGTGCAAATCGAGAGCAAAAACAAAATCAAGCTTGCTTGATTTTGCCGTTTTTCCTAACCGCAGCATTAAGGTCGTTAAAGTCCTTAAAATCCTCCCCCCTCAAAAAAAACAAAAGCGGGCGGAAACTGTCGCTTCCGCCCGCCTGTTCATTCTTCAAAAATGATTATTTCACGATAACTTTCTTAACAACATTGTCTGCACGCACGATGTAGAGACCTGCTGCCACGCGGGTGCGGGCGTCAGTGCTTACCAATGCGCCGGCTGCTGTGTAGACTGCTACGCTCTGCGCGCCGTCAACAACGATCTCGCCGTTTGCAGCTGCGATAACCACGCCTGCTGCGTCTACACCTGCAACGCTTGATGTCTTTCCTGTTGCTGCCTTAACAGTCCAGTTGTCGCCGTCTTTAGCAACTGTGAGGATTACTGACGCTACGTCGCCTTCAGCGATGAGAGTCAAGTCATTGCCATGTCCTGGGTTACCTGTCAAAACTACAGCATCGCCATCCAAATCCAACACAGTGTTTCCTGCATAGAAGACTCCATTGATCACAATGCCAAAACCTTCTGACAATGCATTCATATTTTCTTCTACCTCATATGTATAAGTACCGTTTGGATTGCTTACCATATCGACTCCATTCCAACTATTAAACTTACCTGCAATCTGAACCTTGTCTGGTTTCTCGCCAACAACTTTCAGTTTCCAAGTGCCATTGTCATTCTTGACCGTAAGAGTGATTTTGTCATAGTCGGCTGCGTCGGTAATCTTCATATCACCATAATTATCATTCATTGCAACAAAATCCAAAGAATTGTCAAGAGCTTTTCCAACAAATTCCTCAGCCTTATAATATGTATTATTTACTGTCACCTTGAAATCGTCTGCCAATTTCGCAGTCTCAGTCTCCTCATAGACATATTCTTTTGTTTCTGCATTATAGGCAAAAGTAACTGGCGCATTCCAAGTGCCATAAGCATTACCGCGCAACTGAACAGTATAAGTTTCTACCGATTCCGGAGTCTCAGCACCTGGTGTGCCTTCTGTCTTTGTATAACTCCAATTTTCACCATCCCACTCATTATTCAGCACGAAAGTATAGTCGCCTGCCAAGCCTAGAATATCAGCAGTTCTATTAGTATTAGCATTCTCTTTTTCGTTATTATTAAAAATAATATTATACGAGCCTTCTGTATTGACGGTATATACAAAATAATCTGCGCCTTCGATTGTTTCTTTTTCTGTCAACTTATCGCCAGGCCACTCTTTATTTGTGCAGAAATTATTTTTGCCTTCCCATACCCAAACTGCAAGATTACTTTCTGCAGTCACTTGGCCTTCTCCAATTTTCAAATACACCTTTGCAGCTTGCGCAGAAACGATTGCCATCAAAGCAAACAACAACGTAAAAGTAAGTTTTTTCATAATAGTAAAATTTTAATTTTTTCGATATGTATATTACCAAACTATGGTGCGCATTTCCCACACGCACCATAGTATTTTTGTAAATTTATCTTCTGTTATTTCACGATAACTTTCTTAACAACATTGTCGGCACGCACGATGTAGAGACCTGCTGCCACGCGGGTGCGGGCGTCGGTGCTTACCAATGCGCCGGCTGCTGTGTAGACTGCTACGCTCTGTGCGCCTTCAACAACGATTTCGCCGTTTGCTGCGTTTACAGCCACGCCTGCTGCGTCAACACCTGCCACGCTGCCTTCTGTTGCAACAAGCTTAAACGCGCCTGTGTTGATGTTGAATGTCACCTTGTAAGTGCCGGGAGCTGTTGTGCAGCATTTATCCAAGCCCTTTGTGAATGTGCCTTCGAGAGTGCTGACTGTTGTTTCTTCAGCAAAGCCCCAAGTGCCTTTGCCACCGAGACCTTCAAAGATACGCCAGTAGCTCAACTCGCTCTCTTCGGCGGCAGGGAAAGTTATCTCTCCGCTGAACTCGCCGGCTGTCTCTGTTGCAGTGAGCTTGCCGCTTGGGTCTGTGAAGTCCCAACCGTTGTTGTTGCCCATCACGTAAACCTCTGTCACTTCGCCTGCTTCGCCCTCTGTGCCTTCAAGGAGGAGAGATGCGTTGCCTTCACCATCGATAGTAAGAGTGATTGTTTTGCAATTGTAAGTTGCGTCGCCAAGGTCGATGTTTGCACTTGCCCCACCCGGAACGAGTGAGTAAGACATACCGAGTTGTGGCACTGCTCCCGAGATACCACCATAGTTGCAGGCATCGCTCCAATTAGCGTCTGCCACCTTGAACTGTCCGAAAAGTTCTTTATCTGCAAGCGTATAAACGCCTTCCTTTTCAGTTGTCTGGAATTCCCATGCTGGATCTGCATTCCAGTTTGTCACACCACCGCGAATAAAGATTCCTGATCCTGCGGCGTTACCAACCAATGCGCAGAGTGCGCACATCAAAAAAAGAGTAAATTTTTTATTCATAGGTTCTAAATTTTAATTAGTGAATCATTAACGCCGCAAAGATACACCTTATTTTCACAAAGTGGTCAACAAAAAGATATGTTCTTCAACATATTTTGGACATAATTCCAATTCTAACATCATCAACGCTCTAAGAACCGCCTCCACCAGCAACCGCCCCGACCCGCCGACCGCGGCACCGCCACGCATCACACTGCATCCCCACGAAGAAGACAACGCGCCTTTTCGCACCGGCGGTGCGACACTCTTCGTAACCCCATCCGCACGACGCGGCAGCGGAGGGCGCATGGGGTACAGACGCCCCCCTTTCCATATGCGCTTCGAAGATGCGCTACTGCGCCAGCGACAAGGCAGCCGGCCGCGCGAGCGGTCACGCTTTCAGTTAACCCCCGACAGCGTCGGGGGTACACGCACCGACGCACATGCGCCGCGGAGCGCCGCCGCTGAAAGAAGCATCGCATAAAAAGAAAGGATGCTCCGCCGCAAGGCGAGGCATCCCTTCTCTAACAATAAATTATTCTGGTAGATTAGTCTTTTAACTTCATCTTCAGATATTCACGGTTCATACGTGCAATGTTGCTCAACGAAATATTTTTCGGACACTGAGCGGCGCAAGCGCCTGTGTTGGTACAGTTACCGAAACCGAGCTCGTCCATCTTGCTCACCATAGCGCGGACGCGGCGTGCTGCCTCGACCTTGCCTTGTGGGAGAAGTGCGAACTGGCTGACCTTCGCTGAAACAAACAGCATAGCCGAACCGTTCTTGCAAGCTGCCACGCAGGCACCGCAACCGATGCAGGTAGCTGAGTCCATTGCCTCGTCGGCTGCCTCCTTTGAGATAGGTATTGCGTTGGCATCGCCGGCTCCGCCCGTATTGAACGATACGTAGCCACCAGCCTGCTGGATTTTGTCGTAAGCCGAGCGGTCTACCATCAAGTCACGGATTACGGGGAATGCGTGCGAGCGCCATGGCTCGATAGTGATAGTGTCGCCGTCGTTAAACTTACGCATGTGCAACTGGCAAGTAGTGATGCTGCCAACAGGTCCGTGAGGATTACCGTTGATGTAGAGTGAGCACATACCGCAGATTCCCTCGCGGCAGTCGTTGTCGAACACTACTGGCTCCTCGCCCTTCTCCACGAGCTGCTCGTTGAGCATGTCGAGCATCTCAAGGAAGCTGATGTTGGTCGGCACATTGTCAAGTGAATAATCGACGAATTGACCCGGCTCTTTAGGACCGCGTTGACGCCAGATTTTTAACTTTATGTTGATTGTCTGTTCCATAATTAGCTAAAATATTAATGCCTAAAGGCGGGTTGTTATGACTTATAGTTACGTGTTTGAACCTTGATTGCCTCATAGTTGAGCGGCTCTTTCAGCAAGATTGGCTTTTCGCCCTCGCCGGCATACTTCCAGCAGCTTACATACATATACTGGTCGTCGCGGCGCTGTGCCTCGCCATCCTCTGTCTGATACTCCTCGCGGAAGTGTGCGCCGCACGACTCGTTGCGGTGGAGCGCATCGATTGCCATAAGGCGGCCGATAGTGAAGAAGTCCTCAAGACGGAGTGCCTTTTCAAGCTCTACGTTGAGTGTGTCTGCCTCGCCTGGTACAAACAAGTTGGTGTCGAATTCTTTCTTCAAGTTGTCGATTTGCTCGATTGCCTTGATCAAGCCTTCTGCCGTACGTCCCATACCTACAAGGTTCCACATAATCAAGCCGAGTTCCTTGTGGATTGAGTCGGCTGAACGTTTGCCCTTGATGTTCATCAATCGCTCGATGCGTGCGCGAACCTTTTTCTCTGCCTCAACAAACTCAGGGGCGTCGGCTCCCGGGTGTTTAACCTTAATCTGGTCAGAGAGATAGTTCTGCATTGTGTAAGGCAATACGAAATAACCGTCGGCCAAGCCCTGCATCAACGCAGAAGCTCCGAGGCGGTTACCACCGTGGTCGGAGAAGTTTGCCTCACCGATTGCAAACAAGCCCTTGACTGATGTCTGGAGCTCGTAGTCCACCCAGATACCGCCCATTGTGTAGTGCGATGCCGGGAAGATCATCATCGGTGTCTTGTATGGGTTGTCGTCGGTAATCATCTCATACATCTGGAACAAGTTGCCATAGCGAGCTGCGATGACATCCTCGCCCAAACGGTTGATTGCGTCGGAGAAGTCCAAGTAAACGGCATTGCCTGTTCCTACGCCGTAGCCTGCGTCGCAACGCTCTTTGGCTGCACGGCTGGCGATGTCGCGAGGACAAAGGTTACCGAATGCTGGATAGCGGCGCTCCAAGTAGTAGTCGCGGTCTTCTTCCTTGATTTCTGTCGGTTTGAGCTTGCCGGCGCGGATTGCCTCGGCATCTTCTTTCTTCTTCGGAACCCAGATGCGGCCGTCGTTACGCAACGACTCTGACATAAGTGTAAGCTTCGACTGGTTCTCGCCGTGCTTTGGAATACATGTCGGGTGAATCTGCGTGAAGCAGAGGTTTGACAGGTATGCACCGTGCTTGTAGCACTGCACTGCAACAGAGCCGTTGCAACCCATAGCGTTGGTCGACAGGAAGAACACGCGGCCGTAACCGCCTGTTGCAACCACAACTGCGTGTGCGGCGTAGCGCTCAATCTCTCCGGTGATAAGGTTGCGCACGATGATACCGCGTGCGCGGCCGTCTACAACTACCAAGTCGAGCATCTCGCGGCGTACGTAGCTCTTCACTGTACCCTTGTTGATCTGACGGTTCAATGAAGAATATGCGCCGAGAAGAAGCTGCTGGCCTGTCTGACCTTTAGCGTAGAACGTACGTGACACTTGGGCGCCACCGAAAGAACGGTTGGCGAGCAAGCCTCCGTATTCACGTGCGAATGGCACGCCCTGTGCAACGCACTGGTCGATGATGTTGTTTGACACTTCTGCCAAGCGGTATACGTTGGCTTCGCGTGAGCGGAAGTCTCCACCCTTTACTGTGTCGTAGAACAAACGGTAAACGGAGTCACCGTCGTTCTGATAGTTTTTCGCTGCGTTGATACCACCCTGCGCGGCGATTGAGTGCGCGCGGCGTGGAGAGTCCTGGATACAGAAGTTCAACACGTTGAAGCCCATTTCGCCGAGTGTCGACGCTGCCGACGCTCCTGCAAGGCCTGTTCCTACAACGATGATGTCGAGGTGACGCTTGTTGGCTGGGTTCACGAGTTTCTGATGTGCCTTGAAGTTTGTCCACTTCTCAGCAACTGGTCCTTCAGGAATTTTAGAGTCAACTTTCTCGTCCGAATAAACGGCGTATTGGCTCATTATGCTTGTGCTATCAATAATTTTTTCTGACATGTCTCAATTAGTTTGAAGTGAATTAAAGAGCAAACTGAACTGTGAATACTACGGCTTGAATCAAGAACAATCCGATTACGATTGTTGCCCACCAGTTGCCAAGTGTTTTGAAACGTGGAATCCAAACGTTGTTGGTTGTGCCGAGCGACTGGAACGCGCTCCAGAAGCCGTGAGTCATGTGGAACCAAAGTGCCACAAGTCCGATGACGTAAACTGGCAATGTCCACATCTGGCCGAAAGCGTTCTTGATGTGGTGCATACCGTCGGCTGCCAAAAGGACTGCGCTGCCGTCACCACAGCTTGCGCCCAACTGATGGCATACCTCTACAAACTGCATCTTTGCCCAGAATTGAGCGAAGTGCACAATCATGAAGGCTACGATTACGATACCGAGCACGAGCATGTTCTGCGACGCCCACTCTACGCTTGCTGGCTTTGTTGTTACCGCGTAGCGGTCGTTGCCGCGCGCCCTGCGGTTCTGCATCGTAAGCCAGAATGCATAAATAATGTGTACAATGAAGCCGGCGGCAAGAATCGCTGTAGCGACCAATGCGTACCAATTAGCACCCAAGAACTCGCAGACCATGTTGTATGCGTCCGGAGATATCAGGGCTACTGTGTTCATTAATACGTGAAAGGTTACAAATAGGAGCAGGAAAAGACCGGTTACCGACATAACCACTTTTCTTCCTAAGGATGAATTTGTTAACCACATAGTAGTTCTGAAAATTTAGTTATTAATTAAGTTTATAGTTTTAATTCAAAATGCACGGGACATAGTTCCCCGTGCAAAGTTACCTTTTATTAACCGAATATGGAAATTATTCTATAATTTTTTTACGCATCTCACTTTTGCCGCTTTGCGGTCGCGCTCACGGCGGAAACTGTCGAAGGTTTCAAAGATGTCGCCGAGGGCGATGGTGGAGTTGCTGACCTGACTTTCGTAGAGCTGGGCGCCGGTGGTGCCGGCGGATGCCTGCCCTTGAAGGGCGCCGCTGACACCGCTTATCTGCTCAAACAAGCGCATCTGAAGATTGACCATCTCGTAGGCGCCTATGTTGGTGGCGTTGCCGCTCACTTGCTCCGGACGGTCGTTGCCGCCGCGGGGATGGTAGGGGACTATGCCGTTGGGCTTCGACCAAGCATAGCGGAGGTCGTTCCATGTGAAGCCTTCGGGAAGGATATTGTCTGGATAGAGGAGCACGCCTTTCGCGCTGGCGCCCATCACGTGGTCTACAAGGGTGACGAGGCGGTTGACGTATTTCTGCTGGTCGATCACGTCCTCAACCGTCGAATGCACCTCGCCGTCGGTCAGCGGATAGAGCTTCAATGCGAAGGGGTGGCTGCCGTGGCCGTAGGGACTGTCGTACTGGCTGAGGACGGCGCCGTCGGGGCTGAGCCAATAGCATCGCCAAACGTGGCGCAGTTCCCAGCGGCGGTCGATGTCGGGGTCGTGGACAGGCTCTTCGGGTGTGCCGGGCTGGAAAAACCATTCGCCGGTGCGCCGGTTGTGGCAGTCGTAGCCCTCCCTGCTCTCGCGCCGCCACAGCTCGACCACGCGCACTCGCCCGGGTTTGCCGCTGCGGAAGAAGTCGGCGGTGCCTGAATCTACGGCGTCGGGCTGTGTCTGATAGTGGCGGCAGATGTCGAGGGCGCGGGTGCGGCTGCCGTCGCTGAGCCGCTCAACAAGAGTGGCAAGCGGCATGTCGTGCAGCTGACCGACAAGGTCGAAGTCGCGGCAGCGGGGGTCGTCGCCGCCGCGGAACAGCATCTGCGACGGCGACACGTTGCTGAGCGCAACCCGTCCTTCCTCGCCGAAGTCAATGCGCTGGAAGCAGCACCCGGAGATGAGAAATTCTTCCATCAGACGGCTGTCGAGCTCGCCCACAAGGTTGCCGTGCAAAGGCTCCGCAGGTGCGGGTTCGGCGGCGAGACGGCTGCGGAATCGCCCCACCACACTCTTGACCAGCTGGCGGATAAGGTTGTTGGTCAGCGGATCTTTGCCGTTGTCGCGCAGATGCTGCCACTCGCTGACGCGCCGACCGTGCTCGTCGGTCATCATGTCGCACCACTGGTTGCCATAAGTGAAATTCTTGTTGCGCTCGCGTTTTTCTCTCAGCGGACGCATCCGCTCCCATGCCCTGTGTGCTTCGGCAAGCAGGTGCATGGCTTGGCTTGTATTCTCTGTGTTTTCCATAGTTCTCTTTTTTTGGCAAAAATACACCTATAACAATACAATCTGTCGCAAAAAAGAGACAAAAAAACAAACTTTTTTCATCGTCTTATTGTTGTCTACATATAAAAAAATGAGAAATCTTTTTTTATTTGAAAAAAAATAAGGCTTTATCAAAAAACAAACGTATATTTGCAGAAAGAATATACAAATTCAAAATCATCAATAACTATGAACAAAAAAATCAGTTTGTATGTATTGGTCGGTGCTGTTGCATTGACTGGATGTAACAAGAAAATGCAGGACTTCGCTGCCGAGCATTTCACCACCAACCCGAACCCACTCGAAGTTGTGGGCGACAACGTTCCTGGCACAGTAACTGCCAATGTCCCTCAAAAGTTCTTCAAAAAGAACGCAGAGGTTACCGTAACTCCTTACCTTTCTTATGGTATGGACAACAAGGCCACTTCTCAGTCTTACACTTTCCAGGGCGAGAAGGTTAAGGGCAACAATCCTGTTATCAACTACAAAGAAGGCGGTACAGTGACAATCCCTGTAAACTTTGTCTACACTCCGGAGATGATGAAGAGCGACCTCTACCTTGACTTCAACGTGGTTCAAGGCAAGAAAGTCTACACTCTCCCTGCTGTGAAAGTTGGTGAAGGCGTTGTAGCCACTTCTACTTTGGCTGACGCTACTACTGTCACTCCTTCTGCTGCTGCCGACAAATATCAGCGCGTAATCAACGAAATCTGCGACGCTAACCTTATGTTCCTTATCAACCAGGCCAACGTTCGCGCTTCTGAGTTGAAGAAAGGCACAAGCGTTTCTAACTTCAACGAAACTGTTGCCGAGGCTTCTAAGGCTGACAACAAAGAAATTGAAGGCATCCACGTTTCTTCTTTCGCTTCTCCTGAAGGTGGTGTGAAATTCAACGCCAAGCTGTCTGAAAAACGTGAGCACTCTACTGTTAACTACTTGAACAAGAACCTCAAGAAAGAAAAAGTTGACAACTACGGCGACATCACGTCTGAGTTCACTGCTCAGGACTGGGACGGCTTCCAGAAACTCGTTTCCGAGAGCAACATCCAGGATAAAGACCTTATCCTCAGCGTCCTCTCTATGTACAGCGACCCTGAACAGCGTGAGAAAGAAATCCGCAACCTCTCTTCTGTATTCGATCAGTTGGCTAAGGAAATCCTTCCGCAACTCCGCTACTCTCGCATCTCTGCTTCGATCAACACTATCGGTCGCAGCGACGAGGAAATCGCAGCTCAGTACAAAGAAGATCCTACTCAACTCTCTATCGACGAGCTCCTTTACGCTGCCACTAAGACTGACAACGTTAACGAGAAAGAGGACATCTACAAAACTGCCGTTAAGCAATATCCTAATGACTACCGCGCTTACAACAACCTCGGTATGGCTCAGTATGTAAAGGGCAACTACAACGATGCTAAGGCTAACTTCGAGAAGGCTGCTTCTCTCAACCCTAACAGCGACGAGGCTAAGATGAACCTTGGTCTTATCAAGATGATGAACAAGGACTACAACGGTGCTCGCGAAGCTTTCGGTAGCGCTGCTAACGCTGAAGGTATCAACGAGGCTATGGGTGTTTACTACCTCCGCCAGGGTGACTACCAGACTGCCGCCAAAGCTTTCGGCGACAGCAAGTCGAACAACGCGGCTCTCGCTCAAATCCTCAACAAGGACTACAGCGCCGCTCAAAGCACTCTCGAGGCTGTAAAGGCTCCTAACGCTACTACTTACTACATGATGGCTGTCGTTGCTGCCCGCACTAACAACGAACAGGCTGTATACGCAAACCTCCGCAAGGCTGCCGCTCTTGATGCTTCTATCAAGGACCGCGCTGCCATCGACAAAGAGTTTGCAAACTACAACGTAGCAAACCTCTAATCTGAGCGTTACAACAATTTATAGAAAAGGCGGCTGTCAGACAGCCGCCTTTTTGCTTTTCATCATCACCACATCCTGACATTATGAACCGAATCAAAACCTTTCTGCTCCTAATGATTGCCGCGGCTATCCACTGCAATGCCGCAAATTATCTGCGCGTGAACCAAATCGGATACCTTGTCGACGACGTGAAAGTTGCCGTGATTATGATGGAACACGGCGACGCCCCGACCTCGTTCTGCGTGGTCAACGCCGACTCCGGAATGAAGACTGTGATGCACTCGGTGAAACCTACGGGCGAGTTTGCTGGCTTCGCTCAGACGGCACGGCTCGACTTCTCTAAAGTAAAGACTCCTGGCACATACTACATTACTGCAGCAGGGGCGAAATCCTCATCTTTCCGCATTTCCGACGACGCCTATGCCGGCGCACAGGAGGTGCCGCTGAACTATATGCGGCAGCAACGCTGCGGATGGAATCCGCTGATGCGCGACTCCTGCCACCGATACGACGGACGCCTGCAGCTGTGCGGCGACCGCGACGGTGAACACGTTGACGTGCGCGGTGGATGGCACGACGCAAGCGACTATCTGCAATATCTCACCACTTCTGCCAACGCTGTCTACCAAATGCTGTTTGCCTACTCGCAGAATCCGTCGGTGTGGGCGGACAACTTCCAAGCCGACGGCACTGAGGGCGCAAACGGAATCCCCGACATACTCGACGAGGCTCGCTGGGGTCTGGAATGGATGCTGAAAATGAATCCTGACGACAACACGTTCCTAAACCAGATTGCCGACGACCGCGACCACCGCTCGCCGGGACTGCCCAACGAGCAGATGGCCGACTATGGATGGGGTGCGGGGAAAGACCGACCTGTATACCCGTGCATCGGTAGCCCGGCGGGATTGAGAGAATACAAGAACCGCAGCCGCGGACTGGCTTCTTCGGTGGCGAAATTCAGCTCGTCGTTCGCTCTCGGCGCAAAGGTGTTTGAAACGCTCGACCCTGCTTTTGCCTCTACGCTGCTTAGAAAGTCTGGCGTGGCTTACGATGTGGCGAAGGCAAACCCGGGCAACTGCCAGACGGTATGCACCGTGTCGCCTTATTTCTATGAGGAGGACAACTGGACCGACGACCTTGAGCTGGCGGCGGCGACAATAGCGGCTTGCTCTGGCTCGGAAAAGATGATGACGGAGGCGGTTGATTGGGAACGCCAGGAACCCGTGACTCCGTGGATGGGTGCCGACAGCGCCCGACACTATCAATGGTATCCGTTTGTCAACATCGGACACGCATTGGTTGCAATGCACGGCAACGAGCGACAGCGCGCCGAGGCACTGCGCAACATGCGCTGCGGCTTGCAGCGCGTGGCTGACAGAGCCGCCGACGTAAATCCTGCATTCTTGCACGGCATCCCTTTCATCTGGTGCAGCAACAACCTTACAGTGGCATTTGTGACGCAGGCGATGCTCTACCGCAAGCTGTCGGGCGACTGCCAGTTCCAAGAAATCGAGACAGCCATGCGCGACTGGCTCTTCGGTGTGAATCCGTGGGGTAAATGCATGGTCGTGGGGCTGCCCGAGAATGGCGACTATCCGCGCGACCCGCATTCAATGATAAGTCACGGACACGACTATAAAATCACCGGCGGACTTGTCGACGGTCCTGTCTACACTGCCATCTTCAAGTCGTTGCGCGGCGTGGTGCTGAGCCACGACGACGGATATGCCAAGTTTCAAGGCGGCGCGGCGGTCTATCACGACGACTATTGCGACTACAGCACCAACGAGCCTACGATGGACGGAACGGCCTCAATGACGTGGTTCCTCGGAGAGCTGGCGAAAGCCGCCCGCAGATAATCCTTCCGCGGCACTCTTACAAAGGCGTGCATCAATCAGCATATCATTCCTTCATCAACTTATCATATAATGGCCATATCGCCCATTATATGATAAGTTGATTTTATTTGGAAGCTACCCCCTCATATAAAATAATCTGAATTCACTGCTCGCCGACACTTATTGCAACTTGTCTGCCGCCGGTTACTTTCCGATGCAGTATCAGACGGCTGTTGAGTATCAACGCTTTGCAGACCGATGGTTCAAGTGCTGTGTCCGTTTGACTCTTGACCCGGTTTCGGCGCTGAATTCGTGGTGGAATAGCGGTTCAAGTTTTGGCTTGAGTTTCTTCAAACTTCGAACGCTGCTATTCGGTGCTTTTTCGTGCTTTCGATGTATCCAAAGTCTCTGGTTTGCTTCCTTTGTATGAAGTCCTTTTTGCTGACTTAGTTATGAGCAAAGATAGGATTTTTTGTTGAATATTTGATGGATGGATGAAGGATTTTGGTAAAAACACCCTATATGTCGTGAATTAAAGGAACTAGACGTACCTGAATCTCAATATAACCTAGTTGCCTTTATCATGAAAGCCATTATTTTTGACAATGTTTTGAATGACGGGCAAGAGACTACCCAGAAAAACTACCCAGTAACTACCCAATAACCTTCATCTGAATTATATCTAAAAGGATATTATTGAATTTTTAATTCGAAATCACTGCCTGGTGGCTTTGTATGAGCTCTTTTATGTTGACTTTGTCATGAGTGTGTGGAGTTATCCTCGAAAAAGTGTGATAATTGATGGTTTTTATCCTCGAAAAAAATGTAATCGGATACTGCAAAGCAGATTGATTTTCTTTATTAACCTATCATATAATAAATAGAGATAGCTAAATTTGCCTATTATATGATAGGTTAATAGGATTTAGTGTATGGCAAAGAACACGATGTGGACCAAGTTGCCCCGAAAACTGGAACAGAAGATGCAGATTGTGGGAGAACAAATCAAACTGGCTCGCCTTCGTCGGAATCTGAGCATTGCTCAGGTGGCTGAACGGGCCACGTGTTCTCCCCTGACGGTGAGTCGCATTGAAAAAGGGACGCCGACTGTAGCCATTGGTATCTATCTGCGTGTGCTGTATGCCTTGCAGCTGGAAGAGGATATTCTTTTGCTAGCCAAAGGAGGATAAGTTAGGCAGGGTACTGCAAGACTTAAGTCTGAAGACTCGGGAACGGGCTTTGAAAAAAGAGTAAGAGAATTCTTTTGAGTAGAGAAAGGTGTATATCCTTTAAAATCACTAACTTTGTATGAACTCTATAAAACAGTCAACCTATTTTTTAGGCTAAGATAATAATTACTAATAAGCATTTGGTTGTTATGTTATCTGTAAAATATATACCTATGAAGTATTATGATGCCATTATCATCCGTTTTACTGGTGAAGATGGCGGTGTGCACAATATATTTGTGGATGGTGGTGATATTAAATCACGAAACTTCTGCTATACCGACAGGCTTAAGAAGGAACTTGAACTCTTATTCGGCATGGGGGAATCAATAGACTTGTGGGTAATAACTCATATTGACAATGACCATATAGGAGGGCTTTATAATTTTATCAACGATACAGAGTTCTTTGAAACTCACCATAAACAGTTAAAAGAGGTCTGGATGAATTATGGTGGAAATGGTGACTATGAAATAAAGAGAACGGGAACTATAGGCTACCATGGTGGAAAAAAATTGCGCGACTTACTTAGGGAAAAGCATGTAAGTGTTAAGCAGAATATACTTGCAGGGCATACTTCTACTTTATCTGATGTCACAATAACTGTGGTTGCACCAGACGAGAATTCAATGAAACACTATATAGAATGGTGGAATGACAAGGAATTCAAAGATGTCGCTCAAACAGCAGATGGACTTATAAAAGGTGGAGAATGGGACTATGACAAGAAATTCAAGGATTTCAATATGGAGCTGTACAATGAAGATAATGAAGTAAAAAACAATAGTAGCATTGCTTTTGTATTAAGCTATCACGATTATAACCTGCTGTTTTCTGCCGATTCATGTTCTTCTATTTTGTCTAATGGCTTAAATAATTTAGATATATTGAAGGATGGAAAGTATAAGTTTGATCTTATGCATATTCCCCATCATGGTAGCTGTAGAAATAGCTCATTCGTTTTCTTGAAAGACATTATCTGTCCCAAATATGTTATCTCTGGCAATGGTACTAATAGATTTCATCTACCTGACAAAGAAACTATTGCCAGATTGAATTCCGCAAATCCGATGGGTTGTGAATTGCATTTCACCCAAATGAATTTCAAACTAAAGGAGATTTTTGCAAACGATGATTGTGGAAATCTAAACGTTGTTAATGATGCCAACTTCACTTTTGAGTAACATGAATAAGAACTACGATTTTACAGTTAAGCTTAAAGCTAACGACACAGGTAGTGCTGTGTTGGTCAAACATAATGAGTGTTATTATCTGCTTACAGCGGCTCACGTGTACGATAAATATCCGGCGAAAAAAGCCGTTGTTATTACAGATATTGATGGCAAAGAGAATGAAGTCATCCCTACAGAAATGGCAATTTCGCCAACCGAGGAATTTGACATTTGTGTAATGAAGCTTCCTGAAGATATTGCCATGACGATAGTTGCCAATGTGAAGTGTGCTACGTTTGAAGGTTCTGGTTATCCATGTGAAATAGATGGCTTCCCGTCAAATGCAATCGATAATAAACTTAGGATAGAAAACAAATGTCATATTTCACAAGAGAGCGAGGTGGGTAATGAACTCTATGTTAAACTTGACAAGGAGCGAAAAGACGGAATGGAAATGCAATATATGGAAAGTGGCTTTTCCGGCTCTGGCGTATTTGTTGATTCCAATGGTAAAAAATACCTCGTTGGCATTATTCATAGGGTTGAGGAGGAGAGAAATCTATTCATTGGTTGGAAATTGCAGAAAATTAATGAGGTCATTAAAGGTGAAGGTTGGGCTGAAATACCTCTAATTCCGATTGAACTGTGCCAACATATTATCAATCAATATAATAAACTGATTGAGAGCACTAAATTTGTTCTTAACCGCATCAAAAATAAGATTGTTGGAAAAATACAATTGGCCCGTCAAGAATATAAAGATAAGATAAATTCTTCTTTAGAAACAGGAAATATCGTTATCATTACCGGCGAAGCTGGTATAGGTAAATCAGCACTTGCTAAAGAAGTGTTAACGAATGACAAATATCGCTCTGTGGCGGTGTTGGGTGATGACCTTGATGAATCAAAAGAATCAGAGATACTGGCAAATTGGAATATAACAACCAGGCTTCCTGAACTCTTCAAATCACCTATATGGGGAGATGGCGGTAAGGTGTTACTCGTAGAAAGTGCCGAGCGAATGCTGAATGGAAATACTGATACTGCAGTATTATTCTTAGAAAATCTTCTGAAAGAAAATCATGAAGTAAAAATAGTCTTCACAATCCGGAGAAATTCTCTTGACCAATTTAGATTGTGCTTGGCATGTAATGGGATTATTGTTACAGATGACTATGTTATAGATATAGGTCTTCTTAGTGATGGTGAATTGATGGAAGTGGAAAGGGATATTCCTCAAATTCAACCATACTGCTCAACAGATAAGACCCGACATATCTTAAGAAACCCATTCTATCTGAATACTGCTTGTTCAATTGCAACTATAGCAAATGCAAGCACTTTGAAAGAAAGTGAATTTAAAGATAGACTTTGCCGACAAATTATATCAGGAAAGAAGCCTGAATTGGTCAGTCAGCGCATAGAAGTTCTTATTGATGTGGCAAGAAGAACTTCCAAAATAGGTATGAATTTGGTGAAATGTGAGATGACGGATGCAGTAAAGTCACTTGTTGATGATGATATTCTTGTCGGACAGCCAGAACAAGGCCTATTGCGCCCTGGACATGATATATTAACTGATTGGGGATTGTATTGTTATATTGATAATAATTATCGTGAGGTTGAATCAGGTGGGATAAACCTTGCACAGTTCTACCAGAACATAGATTCGAACATCGCATCAAGAAATATGTTCCGGCAGTATATTGATACACATATCTCTGAGGAAGATAAAAATCTTGATGTTTTTATTAGAGAGAGTCTTTCGCTTAGCTTGGACGATGTGTTCTATGATGCCTTATTCTATGCTATCCTTATTTCTGACAATGGAGTATCATTCCTTGCTTCAATAAAAGACCTTCTTTTAAAAGATAATAATTTGCTTTTAGGAAGATTGTCGAACGCATTATCGTATATGTTCCGAAAAGTGGACTGGAATGGTAAAGATTTTTTCACGAAACATAAGTTGATTAATGAAGACTCACGGTTAAGAAATTCAGATTATATGCTTCCTTCAGGGAAGGGATGGTACACCTTTGTTACATTCCTATATGAGAACAGAGATGTCTTCAACGCATATAGAAATTTGATACCATTGTTACTGCAATGCGAGCTTGTTAGCTTTTCTGAGAGGGATGCTCCCAATTTAAAAAAATATGTCTTTTCTATATTAGCAGATAACGTAAATCTGATTCTTGCCGATAATAGAATTCTTGAGAAACCAGACAAAAATGTAATACGCCTTCTTTTCAAGTGGATGAATGAGAATCCAGAACAGATTAAGATGTGGGTTGAAAAGGCGTTAAAGTTAGATTCTTATAAGTACAAAGTCATTAAAGAGTTTCTTTTGCTCAGCGAAGGTATAGAAACACTAGGCTTTATTCATACATATCCCGATATATATAAAGCTCTAATTAGGCAGGAATGGCTTGATAATGAAGGAATCGTACATGATTACTATCCTATGATTCATCAATCCAGCGGATTAACGACTTCTTTCAAATGCTTCTTCTATTCTCACCCAGAAGATGCAATAGAATTCCTCTGTGAAATTCTTAACTATGATATAGAAAAGCTTAAATGCAGTCATGCACAAGAATTAGAAGAAATAAAAGTTGTAGTAGATGATAATGAAATAACCCTCTTAGGCAATGACTATCTGTGGCGCGAGTATAGAGGATACAATTACCAATCACACGTGAGAGAAAGCCTTTTGATGACATTTGAGAAGTGGATGATGGACTCCATCAAAAACAATATTGATGGTGCTAAGTATGCTCCCTCTAAGGAGGATCTTTTGGTTGTATTTGATTTTGTTTACAGTATGTGTTATAATGTAAGCGCTTGGGGAGTATTGGCTAGTGTTGCTACAAGATTTCCGATATTTGTCGGCATGAAAGCCATGCCTATCTATAGTTGTAGAGATTTCATATTATGGGATAAAACCAGATTAAGCGCTGAGCTAATGCAGCCCATGATAAGTCCCTTTGCATCCAAGAATGTTCAAAAAGAGGTGGCTGATAGTTATCGGTTATCGCATAGGAAACAGGATTTGGAGGGCATAATCCTGAGAATGTCCATAACAGAGGGATTTGCTGACGAGTTTAGAAAACTTGTCAAGCATCTGAAGGAAACGGCCACTACTTATTTGGAGAAAGTATCTGCCGGTCATATGGATATAGCTCAGTATGAAATTATAGGCAAGACGGATAAGGGAGTCATTTTACAAGGGAGCCCTTCCGAGGATATAAAAGAGGAAGCGGCTCAAAACGAGAAGTTTAGCAACCAATTCAATAAGACACTATCGGTGGGTAACCTCTCCAGAACACACTACGATGAGGATTTTGAACAAGTTATTGATGAGTGGCGTGAAGCATATTGCTTACATAAAGACCAAGGTGGTGTGCTTGAAGCAAAAGGACTGGTTGCAGCGTTGGGCGTAAAGAAACATTGGGAAAATCTGAACGAAGAAGAACAGGCATGGTGCTATGAAGCCATTGTTCAAGAAACATCTAAATTCGCGGAATCTGGAATGTTTCAGCTGTACACGGAGTATAGTTCTGATGGACTTGTATATTTGCTTGACCGTCTGCCTGATGACGGGCAATTGTTGCAAATAGTATTGAGATTGATTGATGCTATAGATGATAATGACTCTTTGTTTATTCGTTTTGAGAACTCCTTCAAGTCGTTGATCTGGATTAACCATAAAGAATTAGCAGAAAAAATTATCCTGCAGTATATTAACAATACTGAAAATAAACGAGACGATGTTGATAAATTCGCGCATGTTTGCAAACTGATTCCTACAGATATAGAGGATAAGGTTATAGATAAGATGGCATTTGCCTATTGTGGACAATTCATGGATGCTTTGACGGATAATAAGTATGATCGATACGCTATGAGAATGCCAAATACGCGAATAGAGAGGTTCTGTGCTGCATATATGATTGCGATGCCCCAGAAGAGATGTAAGTTTATAGAAGAAATATGGTTGGCGTCAAGTCTGAAACAGACTAGGTATCATTATGACAGACGCGAGAGTCCGATAGGTTCAATATTCAACCACTATTGCTATATGGTCACTCCAGCGAATAAAGATTCTTTCTGGCAGTTGTGGGAGATTATGTTTGAGTGGTATAGGAAGAATAATGCTCTGGAAGTTCTTCCCTCGCTCATGCTTAGTTTTGATGTGATGAAATCCAGTTTGCTTGAAAATTGGGAAATCGTTAATGGCGCGAATGAACATATCTATAAACTTTTGCATATACTACCTCAAGAGGGCGTTTCTTACCTGCCTTGGCTTGTTTGCAAGATTGGTTTTAGGTGGCTTATGCCTGATTGCTTAAGACATATAGATAAAGCAATTCTTCGTCAGTCATCAAGAGATCGGCATTCGATGATACAATGGCAAAATGCCGTAGAGGATTTATATGATGATGCTATGACAAGAGATGCCATTCGTAGAGATAATACTTTAAGAACAGCTTATGTGGAAGTATTAAATGGCTTGATATCAAATGGCTCTGCTATTGCATATCTGATTAGGGATTATTACATATAAGAGAGTCGCTTGTGGAACTGAAAGATGGGGCAGCAGGTGAAAGTATAGGTGTGTTTGATATCACTGTTACAGCTTGAGGTGCTAAAGATATAAATTTATCTGTTTGTTCCAATGGGTTACTAGGTAGTGTTTCACAGAGTGTGTCTTCTGTAACTTCAATATTCCTCTCTTCGGAATTTAAGAATTGGCAAACTTGAAGTGACCCCAAAAAGTTGGACACAAAACTTTTGGGGTCACTTCATTCGGGGAGTCGAAGTTTATTTTCTCTCTCGGTCTGCAGTTGATTTTCTTTTGAATCTTCATGATTTTGCTGTCTGAGAAGTCGTCAAAGTTAGCCTTTTTGGGGATATACTTTCGGATGAGTTTGTTCGCGTTCTCGATAGCACCCTTCTGCCAAGAGCAGTATGAGTCTGCGAAGTATACCTTACCTCTTTCGCGCCCACCTCGGCTTAGCATACGTGTGATCTCAAGGTGTGCGGCGAATTCGCAGCCGTTGTCCGTGGTTATCGTATGAACGAACTCCCTGTACGGGAAAAGCAGCCTGGCCACGACTTTCGCCGTAGGCACAGCCTTGCGTCCGCACTTCAGTCTCTCCATCAGAATGAAGTTGGTTGAACGTTCCGTAAGCGAGACAATGGCGTGGCCGTAAGAATCCACGATGGTGTCCATCTTCCAATCGCCGAAGCGTGTGCCGTCCGCCTCCTTGGGGCGGTCGTGGATGCTTGTGCGATTGGCTATGTTCGTGGCCTTGGTGGGGCGTGTAGCCCTGACTCTCCTGGTATACTTCAGCTCATGCGGCATATGTTTCGCAAGACGTCCGCTGGCGTCTGCATGCACGTGGTTGTAGATGGTCTGTATTGCGATATGAATACCCTCCTTGTGCAAGACGCCGGCAATCTGCGATGGAGACCAGTCCACTTCTATCATTTGCTCGATACGCCACCATAATTCCGCCGGCTTGCGGTGATTGCCCTCCAGCCCGTGCCTGCGCGCTTCCGCCTTGCGTTGGGCGGTGCGCCACACGTATTCGCCGTTGGTGTTACTGTTGCGTCTAATCTCTCGAAGCACAGTGGACGCGGACACCTCGATTTCGCGAGATATTCTGCTTATGCTCCACTTTCTTTTTATTCCCAGGTATATTTCGTACCTTTGTTCTGAGGTTAGTTGATTGTACATAGCAACACAAAATTAATTAATCTTGGGGAGACTTCGGTCTCCTTTTTTGTTTTGTATTGCTGTTGGACGTTCTTGGGGGCTTTGCGCCCCCGCCACTTGGGCTTCCCCCGCAGTGTTTTTCATTGTTTTACCACGAAAATCGTTGCACTTCTATTTGGACACTGCATTAATCCTTTCTAGCTTCCTTCTTGCAAAAAAGCACGCATATAATAGAAGTAAAGACTACTATTGCATGCGTGCTTATTTTTTTGCGTAATATTTACGCAATTATTTGGTAATTCAAATTATTATCCTTACTTTTGCGTAAAAATAACGCATAAAATGAAGGATCTAAAGTATTATAAAGAAATTTTCTGTTCTTCTGAGCTTGAACTCTATTTTATGGAGGAAAATGGAAGTTGCAGTTTTGTAAAAAGAAAATATGATTACATTTATCGATACGAAGAGGCTATCGTTGCTACCAATGCTCTAATGCCTTTGGTAGACTATCCCTCGTCAGATGATAGCTTAACAATTGTAGACAGAGTGGCATTTCTTTTCGGAACAAGTGATGGATATTTCCGTTTCACAAACTTGTGCGAAACCAATAAAATAGATATTAAGGAAATCGAATGGTAAAAATGAATGAAGAAAAGCAGTATTGCTATAAATATCCGCATCCGTCAATAACAACAGACTGTGTTATCTTCGGATATGATGTAAAAGATGGACTATCGCTTTTATTGATTGAGCGAAAAGCAGAACCTTTCAAGGGTAGGTGGCGTTCCCTGGAGGCTTTATGCATATTGATGAAGATACAGAATCTTGTGCTCGAAGAGAGTTGCAAGAAGAAACTGCACTTACAGCAGCTGTGCTGGAACAGTTGGGCTGCTATAGTGATGTCAATCGCGACCCTCGTGAGCGTGTAGTAACAATAGCTTACTATGGTATCATAAAAAAATCAAACGTCGTTGGCGGTGATGATGCAAAAGATGCAAGATGGTTTGCACTTAATGAAATACCAACATTAGCTTTTGATCATGACCGAATTTTGAGGGATGCCGTCCATAAACTAAAAGAAAAAATTCACTTTGAACCTATTGGGTTTGAATTACTACCCGATGTATTCACAATGCCTCAGTTGCAAGAACTATACGAAAGTATTCTTAACGTAAAATTTGACAGGAGAAACTTTGCCAATAAAATCCTTAAGTTAGGATTACTCGAAGAATATGGTGAACGTCCAAAGAATAAAGGTTCACGTATTCCAATAAAATATACTTTTAACAAAGAGAACTATGCCAAACTTAAAAGTTCTGGGTTTAGACTTGAATTTTAAAACTATCATAAAATGGAAAAAGCAAAAGAATATACAAGCGAGGAACAGCAATGGCTTACGGAAAATCGTTTGTCAAGATTCCAAAATAGAATCACTCCGTCTTGGATAAGAGATCTGGGGAAAAACGAGATTTTTGTGTTTGGCAGTAATGTCAACGGTTATCATGGTGGTGGTGCTGCCAGATTCGCCATGAACAACTTTGGTGCTGTATGGGGAAACGGAGAAGGTTTACAAGGTTCATCATACGCCATTCCGACGATGGAAGGACTTGATAATATGCAAGATGCCGTTAAACGCTTTTATTTGTTCGCAAGAGCTCATGAAAATTATATGTTCTATGTAACACCTATCGCATGTGGCATAGCTGGTTATAAACCTGAAGAAATCGCACCTATGTTCTTCGAAATTGCACATTTGGAAAATGTTTTTCTCCCTTTGTCTTTTTGGAAAGTTCTCACAAATAAAATGTTACAACTATGATTACAAACGATTCTCAAATGGCAGGAGCTATAGGAGAAAGTCTTGTCGTTGCAGAACTAATAAAAAAAGAGTGGGTGGCGATGAATGTAAATGCTGCCGTCAGAAACTGCAAGGCTATTGATGTAATCTGTATCAAGTGTGATGAAAACACATGGCAGCACCAATCTTCGCTTATACAAGTAAAAGCAAGACGCGGAAAGGATTTTCCTACCGGCTTTTCACTTAGGCAGAGCATCAACTTGGAAGAACTAAACAGAGAGGTAAAAGGACCTTATGTTTTTGTTTCATTAGATGAAGACAACAATCCTGATTATTATATTTTGTCTCGCAGCCAATTCATAAAGCTGCTCTATTCGCTTAGTGATAGATACTGCAACAAAATTCAACGCGAGAAACCATTGAACCTGTCGCTACCAGCAGAACTCCATTTGGGGCTTTTGCAAGGAAACGATGGCAGACCGAGTAAAGGATTGCCAGGATTTAAGAATCCTTTCCCAGGAAATATATTCCATAATGCTTGGGAAAACATCTGGAAAGATTAGAATAGACACTATCCTAAATTCTACCGCATACCATTGTAGACAATTAGGTCTATAAGGGTATGCGGTTCTTTTTTTCATACTCAATATTACTCCCGAGATTTATTGAAATTATTGTGCAAAGGTATTTGTTATGCCTTATCGCTTTGCAAGGTCAAGGCTCTGCTTGGCTTCCAAAATCTCCACGCCTACGGGTCGTATTTTGGTGCCAAACCTTGCATCGATGTGCATAACACCTTTTTAAGGCACATAAATTCTAACAAATCCCGGAAGTAGTTTTACTACGAAAGGGAAAATAAAATTTTTGAAGTATGAGCAATATTTGTGACACGCAGTACAAGGTGAGAGGTTCACGCAAGGCATTGAGCGACCTTTGGAACACCCTTCAGATGATGGAGGTGAATAGTAAGGATGTCTATCTTTACAAGTTGGCAGAGCACTATGGCATTGACTATGAGCATAGAGGTATATCTGTTCGTGGAAAAATCTACTGGGCAGAGTTCGAGGATGACGAGGATGGAGGACTGTTGTCGTTTGACACCGAAAGTGCATGGTCGGCTTGCGACCTGTTCTTTGATGAATTGAATAAGGTCCTTGGCAATGAACTTTCTATAAGTTACCGTGAGATAGAATGTGGATGTGAGATATTTTACGTCCACGATGTAGGAGGTTTCTTTCCCGAAGAGTGTTGTGTAAGCTGCCAAGAGAAATAAAGCCGATTTTAATCTTGAATTATCGACTCCCGACGGCTATAATTTCACTATCAATGCCGACCACGATAATTATGTCTGTGTCGGAGTTTCGGATGATGATGTGAGATCCGGATTAAAGACCAAATCCAAGGCATTCTTTAAGGAAAATGAAGCCGCTCTTAATCTTGAAAATTGTGAGAACTGGCCCTTCTACAAATTTATAGACTTTTCAAATTCAGACGGCCTATATTTGGCAGATTTCAGCGATGAGCTTACTTTTAGTCTCGTTTCTGAAAAATGCAGAGAGGAAATTGTTGGTATTATTCTCAAGCAGACACAAGAACTACTAAGACAGTATAAGCGGTCATTGAAATAATCAAAGGCGTGACAGTTTAGATTCTGCTAAATATTCTGCCCTTATTCCTATAGTTTTCATAATGTGTGAATATGATTTTCATACATTATGATTAACTTTGCAGTCAGATAAAGAAATTTGTATGGCAGACTCAACACTTCGCAAATATATCTGGCTCATAAACACCATTCTTGACGCCAGAAAAATAACTTTCAAAGAAATAAGTGACAAGTGGGACATCTCAACCCTCAACTATAAGGGGACTGAGTTGTCCAAACGCACCTTTCATAATCACCGACAGGCTATTCTCACGGAGTTGGGCGTTGACATACAATGCTCTTCAATGAGAGAGAACAGTCAGTATTTCATAGCCAATCAGGAAGAACTTGAAAATAATGAAGTGTTGAACTGGCTTACAGACAGTATGGCAACCGAGTCATTATTGCTTGAAAACAAGGCTATCTCTGACAAAATAGTTTTGGAACCCGTACCCGGAGGTCGGGAATGGCTCCCCGTTCTATCACAGGCTTTGAGAGATAATCTGCGCATAGTATTTCAATACACATCATTTCACTCAACCAAGAATAATTTGAGTGATAGGATATTGGAGCCGTTGTGCTTAAAGTTGTTCAAAAGGAGGTGGTATATGCTTGGCCAAACCGTGGATAGCGGCAAGCGGATGATATTTGCTTTAGATCGCATCACTAAACTCGAACTATCATCAGAGCAATTTACCTATCCCGAAGATTTTTCTGCAAAAGACTTCTTCGCAAACTTCTATGGGATTTGTTCTGACGGATATTCTACTCCTACTCGGGTTATCCTGAAATGCTATCGAGAATTTCCCAAATATGTAAAATCATTACCACTACATCCCTCGCAAGAGGAACTTGAACACGGGGATGGTTTTATTACCTTTGGATACTATATGTCACCAGCATACGACTTTATTCAGGAAATAATGAGTCATGGCGATGATATTGAGGTTCTTACTCCAATATGGCTCCGGAATCTTATAAAAGAGAAATCAGACTCTCTGGCAGCGCTCTACAAGTAGTCTCAAATTTTTCTGCAAATCGTTTTCATATATGAAACGATTTTTCATACGTCCTCTATAACTTTGCCGATGAAAAGAAACAAGAGGACATTGAAAACATCGGTCAGACCTTTGCCATCTGTCTGCTGAATCCGGCAGACTTCGTTCCGAATTATCGGAGCGCACCCCAAAGTTTATTACTCGGCATCGACCCTGCACGCTGTTCACTCCGGTCGTGCATGTTTCATCACCTTCGCTTTGCTCTCGGTGATGTGATATGTTTCATCACCTTCGCTTCGCTCTCGGTGATGTGAAATGCACTCCCTCGTTCACAGCGCACATTGCCGAAGCCTCGACCATCCGGCACACACGAAAGTAAGACCGATGTTTTCACTGCTCTCGCAAACTGACAAAACTATGCGAGACCAAATTGCAGAATATCTCAAGGACGTGACCATCAGTAACCGAAAGGAGTTATTTGATGTGTTGAATTTCATTGCACCGCTTATTGACGGTTGGAGTCTGGCCGAACCCAAGTCCGGCAGACAGATAATGCGATTTGCGTCAGCCAACGCAAGAAAGTCCGCCTATGTCGATTTTACGATACCCAAGAAGTCAGGTGGACAAAGAAAAATCAGCGCTCCTGTCAAACCGTTGAAGGCTATCCAAACAGCACTAAATATAGTTCTGCAATCCATATTCGTTCCCGATGAACACGCCACCGGTTTTGTATTAGAGAAAAGTGTCAAGGATAACGCCATGATACACGTGGGTCAAACCTGCATATTTAATACAGACCTCGAAAATTTCTTTCCGAGCATAACAAAACTCATGGTTCGTCGGGCTCTCCATCGAGAGCTTGGTGATAGACTGCAAAGCAATGAAGTAATCAATATTATATGTAGAATTTGCACCGTTCCTGACAGTTCGGGTGTCGAGGTGCTACCACAGGGCGCACCGACATCGCCTGTTCTGTCTAACATTGTGCTGAAGAGCCTTGATAAAGATATGTCAAAGCTTGCTGAAAGAATGGAATGTAAATATTCGCGCTATGCCGATGATATTACATTCAGTCATAGTAAATCAATTCGCAGGATGAGTCCTTTCTGGCAATCAAGGATTTATAATATCATTGCGAAGTATGGGCTCAAAGTGAATGAAAAGAAGACAAGGACATTTGTACCGGGTACACGTCGAGAGGTTACCGGAGTCGTTGTAAGCGATAAAATCAACGTTCCCCGTTCTTATATAAAACAGTTGCGGGTGCTTCTTCACTTGTGGGAGAAATATGGCTATGCACAAGCACAAATCATCTTTACAAGAGATTTCTACAAGGGTATCGAAAAGAGTCTTGTCAATGTAATCGACGGTAAAATTAACTATCTTGAAATGATCAAGGGCAAAGAAGACTCTACTTATCGTAAGTTCAAAAGCAGGTTCAAACGTCTTCAGTGGGAAGAAAAACAAAGTACTGACCAAATACAAAAGGATATATGAATATAATTTATTTACACGGACTTTCCTCGTCGGGACAGTCCAACACCGCAAAAAAACTTCGGGAGTTACTTCCTGATGATAATGTTGTCACACCTGACATTCCGGTCAGCCCAATAAAGGCTCTTCAGTTGTTACTGAGTCTTGCCGGAGAGTATGGAGCTGATGATACAATCGTAATAGGCACATCTATGGGTGCGATGTATGCCTCTCAGATGAAAGGTTATCGCCGAATCCTTGTCAATCCCGCGTTTCACGTCTCAGACCTCCTGAAAGAAAACAAGGGTGAGAGACTACAATTCTTCTCAGAGAGAGAAGATGGCAGTAAATACTTTGAGGTCTCGGAAATCTTGATCCAAGAGTTTGAAGAAATGGAGGCCAACCTGTTTTATGTCGATGACATTACTCCGGAATCGGTAATAGGACTCTTTGGTGATAAAGACGACGTATGCAACTGTCTTGACGAGTACCGCGAAAGTTATTCCTACTGGTCATCTTTCAAAGGTGGTCATCGACTTACTGAAGATGTTATTACGAACACCTTGCTCCCGGTAATCAAATGGTTGAAGCATCCGGACTACACTTCTGGTAGAACCTATTTGCCGTTTGATGATATAACTCCCGGCGACACTGGCTACATCGGCGAAATGGATAACGATGAGAATGCCTTCAAAATATATAAGAAAGGTTTAGGAGGTAAGTGGTATGAAGAAATTGTGCGTGAGTATCAGGGCACAAAACATTACGATGGGCGCGAAATCAACTTACATTTTCCGTCCCTCCCCGAAGGCGTAAACGAAGAATCGGTAGAACTTGTGTACGGCAATCGTTTCTGTCATCTCCCTTCGATTGAAATCTATGGAGAGCATGGTGTTCAAGTTACCAACGGAGACTTCATTATCAATGAAAGTATTAGTGTCCACAGAAAGTAATGGCAGAAATCCGAAATAGAATCACGGCAATATTGTCGCGAATGAAGCATGACACCTTCGAGCGCGATGAGGCTCTCGCACTTAGCTTGCTCAGTGCTCTTGCCGGGGAGAGTATATTTCTCCTCGGCTTGCCCGGTGTCGGCAAATCCATGATTGCCCGCCGATTAAAACTTGCATTCGATAATGCTACCGTCTTTGAATACTTGATGTCGCGATTCTCGACACCCGATGAGATTTTCGGGCCCGTCAGCATCTCCAAGCTTAAAGATGAAGATTGCTATGAACGTGTCACATCCGGATTCCTACCCGAAGCAGAGGTCGTTTTCCTTGATGAGATATGGAAAGCCGGTCCCGCTATTCAGAACGCCCTCCTTACTGTTCTGAACGAAAAAATCTATCTCAACGGCAATCAAGAGCTTAAGTTGCCAATCAAAGGGATAATAGCAGCCTCAAATGAACTTCCGGCTAAAAATGAAGGTCTCGAAGCATTGTGGGATCGTTTTCTACTGCGATATGTTGTCAATCCCATTGAACAGAAACAGAATTTTTTTAGATTGCTTTCTGCGCAGACTTATGAATCGACAACAGAAGAATTTGGCCCACTGACCCATGACGATTTTATTTCAGTGCAGTCAGAAAGTCGTAAGGTAACTATACCCGAGTCAGTTCTTGAAATCCTTTACACAATAAGAGGGAAACTTAACGAAAAGATAAACGCTAAAGACGTGGTTACGGGAGAGCCTGACCCTGAGAACCTAAAATATTACGTTTCTGACAGACGTTGGAAAAAGGCTGTCGGAGTCATGAAAATGTCGGCATTTCTTAATGGAAGAGATGAGATAGGTCTTTCTGACCTGCTTCTATTGTCGCACATGCTTTGGAATGATGAGCCGTCAATCCCGGTTGTCAAACAGATTATTGCCGAAACTGTTGTCGCGTCATTGTTCAGTGACATATTGGAGCAATATAAAAGTTATAAACGCCATGCTAATGTTGAGAATAATAACACACGTCTATACTCTCCGGACCAAGAACACTATATCATTCAATGCGATGATTCCCCTCTGAAGATTAAAATCAAGGATTATCAACGTATGCAGTCCTCTCCTGATGAGGTTTTCTTTGGTTCAGAGACTACAGACAGTACCCTGATGCTTCGTTCTCGGGGACAGTTCGTGATGAGGTTTGTAAAAGATGGTGTGATTTGTATCAATAACTACAACTATTTTCTCCGGACAGAATCTGATAATCAACTTAGTAAAGACTTTATTGCAGAGATCGGGGATACAATTGACGGCATTGCTAACAAACTATATGTTGAAATGAATCATAATCTTTTCATTGCAAATTCCGATTTATATACACCCATAAAAGAAGTTGTCGCGGTCTATAGAGCAAGAATAGATTTGATTTGATGTGATGAGAAAGCAACATCTGACATATCTGCGCAGAGCCACTGGCATAGCCTCTTCCATAAAGGGAGGAGCGAGAATGCTTGAAATAGTTGGCAAAATTAGGGCTGGAAAGACCCCTGTTTATCAGATGATACGGGATATTGTCTGCGACTCGCGTTTTTACTGCGTTGTGGAGGATGACCTGTTCTGGAAAAATTACGCAACGACAGTCATTCGCCATTTTATTGATTCTCTTTCATCGGAAGACTGGGAAAACGAAGAGCGAAGAACCGGGAAAAAGGAAGATTTCCTGAACGCATGGCTATCCAAACACATCTTTCCACTAAGCGTTGAAGAGAAAAGAATAATTGCAAAATCCATGCAACTTACCGCCGGTAATTCCGGCAAACCAGTTCCTCTTGGTAGCAGTGGAAATGAAGTAAACCAGGACTCTGACGGATATGACATTCAGATAGAATCAGGTATTACAGATAAATCCAATAGTCCGGATAAGATGGGCTACTCACTACCTACAGATATTGCAAACTATGCAGAATCTTCAAAAGGAAGTTCTCCCGGCCTTGAGGTTGATAGCCACAAGGCTGAAGCTGAATATCTTCAACTACTTAATCCGACAATCGTTGAACTTGCCAAGCAAATAGGTCGGAGTGGAGGCACGAGTCACGAAGTAACCGGTAAATTTCAATCTGCTTCACGAAGTGACATAAGCGGTATCACTATCGGTAATGACCTCAATTGTCTGTTGCCTTCAGAACTTGCTCTGTTAGGAGCAAAATCTACTGAAAACCTGTTTTATCAGCGATATGTTCAGAATCGTCTTCAACTGTTTTCATCCGCATCCCACTCTTTTGAGGTTGCCAATGATAAATCAGGTCCAATCTATATATGCGTTGACACAAGCAGCTCTATGGAAGGAGAACCGGAAGTGACGGCAAAAACGTTGGCTCTTGCTGTTGCTATTGTGGCTCAGAGAGATAGAAGACCAATCTGCATGATAAACTACTCCCATAATCTTTCATTTTTTATCCTCACAAATTTGCACCGTCAGCGCAAAAAATTTCTTGCATTTCTGTCTCATTCTTACGCTGGCAGTAACGATGAAAACAAACTTTTTTATTTTATTTTCAAGAAGTTGCCATCTATTCCCAAGTATAAGCTCTTTGCCGACGCATTCAAAGGGGCCGACATACTCATAATATCCGATTTTATCTGGAGTTATATTTCCAATGAAAACATGGAACTGATTCAAAAGGCTCGTAGTGAGGGGATGATATTTTACGGCTTGGGGATTGATGTCAGAGAACATCAACTCGATATGTTGGATGACCCGGAAAAACATGACGACGAAATCTGCGATGGTTATAATTTCCTAAAGCAATGCGATTATCGTTATCTGTACGAAAATGGTTCAGTTTTTGAGTATATTGAAAAGCCTTTGGTTCTATGAGACTTAAAATGAGACTTGAAGATGCGATGGTCTATGTACTGGCTACCGCCGGATATGGAATGACAACACAACGGATAGCGGAAGTTATCAATAATGAGAAACTCCACATTCGTGTTGATGGCAACCCTGTTACCGATAAACAAGTATATGCCGCTGTCTGCCGTCACCCGGAAACCTTTGTCAAAGAAGGTGGTCGCATTTTGCTTTCAATGTAGAATTTTTAATCCTGTATCGCACTTTGATACATCATCATTCTACCTTTGCATCGTAAACATTAAAAACACCTAAAGATATGGAACCTATTACAAGTAATGATTTCCTTAACTCAGTTCTTGAAACTGAGGCATGGAAAGAAGTCTCTCAAAGCGGGAGCCTCAGCATGACGATGATTGAAAAGTTTGCCGACAAACTTGACTGGGAAGAGGTCAGTGGCAACAGGAATATCATCTGGACGGTCGAGGGCATAAACAAGTTTGCCAACAAAATCCATTGGGATGAATTTTCCCGTTCATGCCCGGAAAACCTTCTCTCGGAGTCAACGCTTCAAAAGTTTGCGTCCAAGTGGGATTGGAAGACGCTTTCCAATCGAGACGACATCTACAACAACTGGCGTCTGCTCGAAAAGTTTGCTGACAAGGTAAACTGGGGCGAAATCATCACCAGCTGGGATATTGAGAAGCCTCTTGAGTTCTTCTCGCGTTTCCAGCAGTACATTCCCATGTCCAAACTTCAGGACTCCCGTCTGTGGAATACAATGGTCGAAGCTCGCGCCAAGCATCTGATCCAAGAAGCCATCGGCATAGAATAAAAATCTCGGGTACGCAAATAGACTGCGTAGCAGCATAGTAATTTTGCGCCCGGATTTCAGAAGCCATTTGGCTATTTACTGAAAATCAAGTAACTTTGCACTCGCTTTCGAGCGCATAATAAAAGAAAACAATGCAGACAACGCAACTCAACATATCGTTCACAATGCTTCGCCGTAGCTATCGCAGCTTCGACAGCAGTCTCTATCGCATCAGCTATAGAGGCTACCGAAGTGTGCCCGGTGGATTGCTCCGACGATATACCTATGCGGTCTGTATGAGTTGACATAACGTAACCACAGACAATCAGGATAAAACAGTCGGAAGGTCCACAACACTTTCCGACTGTTTTGTGCCCTGTTATAGCTTATCCTATTGTCACGGCATGGCACCCAAAAACAATTCAATCATGAACGAAGAAGACTATTATCGCAGCCATGCCAGTAAACAAAAATGCACTAATAAGATACAAAACCATAGACCGGTGCCTGAGGAACAAGTACAGGCGGTGGACTCTGGATGATCTCGTCGAGGCTTGTTCAGATGCCTTGAGCGAAATGGAAGGAATAACCAGAGGCGTTTCAGTCAGGACAGTTCAGGCCGACATACAAGTCATGAGGTCTGATAAACTCGGCTACGAAGCACCTATTGAGGTTTACGAAGGTAAGTTCTACAGATACGCCGATGAGGACTACTCCATATCAAATTCGCCATTGGATTCAAATATGTGCGACCTCATTTCAGACGCAATCGACAAGTTGAGACAATTTGAGACAGTCATGCCTGCCCATGAACTCGGCGATGTCTTATCGAAGGTAAAACACAAACTCGAACTTCTGCTTGAAGACGCATAAAAAGAGAGCTTTGACATAACCTACACACGGCATATTGTCAAAGCCATTATTTGTTTCGGTACTTCCGGCAAGATTCGAACTTGCGACCCTCCCATTAGAAGTGGGATGCTCTGATCCGCTGAGCTACGGAAGCATTCACTGGTATTTCCGGCAGGAGTCGAACCTGCGACCATCTCATTCGTAGTGAGACGCTCTAATCCACTGAGCTACGGAAATATATTGTACTTCCAGCAAGACTCGAACTTGCGACCCTCACGTTCGTAGCGTGACGCTCTAATCCACTGAGCTACGGAAGCATATATTTGTTGGGGCGGTAGGACTCGAACCTACGATGTCCGAAGACGGGAGATTTTTTCGCCATGCGGCTCAAGGAGCTCCAGTCTCCTGCAATAGTCACTATGCGACACCCCAGTTTTTGCGGAAGCAGAAAGATTGGCTCAGATTGAGTTTATTTCAACGGTCTTCGCCTATTTGCAATTCGACTTTCGGAGCCTTTTGGGAGGCTCGCCCCCATAGCGAGGGCTGGTTTCTTTCTCCGAAAGCGGCAAGCCGATAACGACCGCTCACCCATACTTCCTTTTGTTTGACACTGCAAAGTTAGATAGCCCTGATGCAGCCTATCTGCGTAGCGAAGGAAAAAATTACACACATCAAAAAAATTGCTTGTAAGCACTTCATTCGAGCAAGGTGGGACTATTGCAATATCACGCCAAGATGACAAGCTTACCGGGGCGATATAGATTGGTCAGTTGTTCTCAGCATAGTACTCTGCGATAAGTGCATCAAGACATCGTTCAATTTCGTCAATGCTTTTGCCAACAGCTTGGAAAAGGAACTTATCAGACGCTCCTTCTTTCATTACTTTACGCTCCACCCAGTACCCGGACGCATCAATAATCCCAACATTGTAATCAGCATTCCATCTGAATTTCAATTCCGGGTGCTGGTCATTTGAAAACTGGATATCGCTTCCCCACCAAAGTTGAACATCTCCATTGTCAGATACACGTTCTGCTGCAACATTATATCCCCTTTTTTCAAGGAAAGCCAGGGCCTCATTTCTATTTCTTGACCACCAAGGATCATCGCTGATGCGGTCAAATCCAATCCTCCAATTGTTTGTTTTCCCATTTGCACGATAAAAACAAGAACAATTATGATACCACCGGAAGCGAAGCTCTTCGCCTCCTGAGTGACGCAATATACCTCTGATAACCCCGTCTTGTAAGAGGGCTTTTTTTGTTTGTATGCCTTCTGTATCGTATGAGTTTGACCATGGAAGTTCCGAAAGATCAGTTATGGTTTCTCTTATAAGAATCCTACGGAAGATGGGTTCAAATCGTTCTCTTCTTAGCTTATCCTTTAACTGGTTTGCCGAGAAGTCAAGACAATGAACATCACTAAACAGTTGATTCATTTGGGTGATGCTTTTTGTGAAAGCCTCTGCAAATGCGACTCTTGTATTTAGAGAGGCAGAATCATTATCTTTGTACGCCAGTCCATTTCCGTCTTTTCCGAACCACCGTTCAAAATTATGCCAAATAGCGATGAAAGTCTCGCCTACATAATTCTCGTTATGAACCAAGAGTGGTCTGAGTCTGCCCTCTAACATTGGGTGACTTTCGGAAACACGAATTGCTTTAGCCAATTCGCCTCCGTGAATGAGTAGCGAGGCTTTATAACATTCTTCTTCAAGTTGAGTTCTTTCGTATCGAGTCTTATCATATTGATTGGCAAGGTAGGATAGAATATCAAGAGAATGATTGGCAAATTCGCTATCTATACGTTTTACAAAAGCAAAGAAGGTATCCTTATCACTAACGGTATTATAGGCATAGTTTCTTACAAAGCGATTCCATTCTTGAAACTGCTGAGAAGCGTAATCTTCTCCCTTAAAACAGAGCAATCCGAATATCTCGGCACGTTTCTGGAAATTGGATGGGATATCTAATATCCCATCAGGCAAAGAGGCTTTTTCTGAATTATAAACAAGCTTATTAAGAATTGAGCTAAGCTCGTTAAAGAAGATGCTCGCATTCATCTCTAAATACCCCTTAAAGTATTTCCAGGGGAGATAGAACTCTTGATTATAATTTAAATCAAGAAGTTTCGACACATACTCATATTTCGCGCCTGCTTTTGCCACTAAGAAATTACTTAAAAAGGCGATGAATTGCGTATCAAAACTATGAGTGTCCCTATTCCAGAATAGATTACTCCATTTTCTATCCATACAGTATCTCCATTTCTCGCTAAATGCTGAAACTGTGTTTAAATGCTCGTCATTGTAAAGATCAAACCTGCCCTCGTTGACAATGGAAATGCCAGCCGGGAGTATCTTATCAATTTCCGACTTGATTAAATCGAATTGTGATAATTTCCTGCCACGAGAATTCATTTTAAGATACAGAGTTTCATTGAGGTCAAGATTTCGTAAATCAAGGAATTCAAATGTTATCCTGTTGAGGTTCTCAAAAACCTCTGGTTTGTCATGAAATCTATTATCTATGGACGTGAGCATATTAAGAATAGCATCCACAGTAGGATCAAGAGACCAATATTCGAGAAACCATCCTTGATCGAAGATATATTTTTTCAACGAAGTACGCCACTCGCAAGAGGTCCAATTAACAACAAGAGCCTCTATGAAATCCTTTGATGCACTTCTGGTTTCATAATTGAAGCCTTTTATGTACTCAAATGGGATGCCATGACGTTTCACTCCATATAGGTGCAGAAGAAATAAAGTAGTAAGTCGTTGTTGTCCGTCAATTGGTATGAAACATTTACACGACACTCCATCAAGCATATCTTTTTCTTCGGATACGCCAAACACTATACCCCAAGACATTGGTTTGCATTCGGCAACGTCATCCAAAATACCGGCGCGGATGTTAGTGGCTACTTCATCCTTACGTCCCTGGGCATAGTCGCGCTGAATACGAGGAATGTAGATGTAATTATATCCATCCTCTATAAATAGAGAACGAAAGGTTTTCTCTGAATTATTCATGGCCTTCACAATAATTGATAAATTTCTCTATCGTTTCTTTTATCGCCTCAAGATAGTCCCACTGGTCATTGTCTCCCCAAAGAATATATCCTTCCGGGTTCTTTGTATACCATTTACTAAATACATTCAAAGTTGCCGCAGGTATAAAGCTCCCTTGAGACTGGTACTCATTAAGTTTATTCCTTTTGTCAAAATAAAACTTGTTCCCTATACCCTTATTATCATGCTCTGTTAAGAGTGTTAGATTTTGAAGAACCATTACCTGCTCCCCCTCAGGGATGAGTTTTTGAATCAATAACAAATATTCTGCATCATTATTGAGACTGTCAAAATTACTCTTGTTGTCATCAAGTTTCTTAAACAAAGCTGAGACTTCTTTCGGCAAATTACCATTATATTCAGTTCTAAGTTGATATAGCTGATTGTAAAGATCCTCCTTTCGCTTTGGATTTTGAGGAGAGATATGTTCCACATTCCAATTTAGTGAATGAAACACATGGAAAGGGAATCTCCCTATCGGAGTTTCCATCCCCTTGCCTGTTGATTTTGACACATCTTCTGATTTAACTCCTTTCTTGTTGTTTATCAACATCGCGATATTTATCAAGAACAATAAGTTGAATACGGCATTCTTATCGGTATCAAAACGCAATCCTTCATACTTGTTAGGGATAGTTTCACGACACATTTGTTTGACGTGTTCTACAAATTGGGTCTTTGTAGGCAGATTCGTATCCCCCTCTTGTTTCGAAGCGAAACAATACAGCTCTGCTAACAATTCTTCATCAAAAAGATTGTTGGTTTGTTTACTCTTGGTTTGCTTCCTCCCCTCAAGATAGCCAATAAGATTATATAGTAAGGGATTGTGATACCATCCTGTAATGGTTAAGAAACACTTCTTTATTTCCGTCCATTGAGATGAAATTAACGTGTCGGACGCAATATCTTCTAAGCTGGAGAATATTGGATAATCTACATTTTCTGCTATATGGCCATATTGAGAAATATACCATACCTTATAAAGATAATCTATACATGTAGACGGTTTCTCGCGGTCTCCAGCCAGAAAATACCACATTTCATCCTCCCGAAGAACTCTCTCCATATTATCAAGTTCCTCGGCCATTGAAATCTGCTTAATTTCCTTCACAACCCTGACTTTGCCTACATTATGCAAAAATAGTCCTTTTATTAGCTCGCTTTCTGTGAGCAATATTTTACCAGAATTTAGGTGATTGAAAAGGTCATGCTCCATCAAATTCAAAGTTGTCTCATCATACTCGCCATCACCTTTCATAACATAGAAAATAAACGAACAGCTTCTTATGAGGTTGTTTTGCAGTTTCCTCTTAGTGACCTCTGGAAGTGCGATAATGTAACTCTCAATCACTTTAATGGCATTACATAGGTGGTAGACTTCACAATTTTCATCAGGATCAATCTCCGAATTTTGGGATAATATTCGAGATAATACATTATCTCTCTCGTATTCTAAAGAGTATTTTTTTTCGTCTTTAATAAGGTAATTCAGCAGAAGGAAAATAGTGGTGAGTCGTTGCTGCCCATCTATCACTCTCCAGATATGCTGTCCATTAACTTCTTTATGCCTTACAACAAGCGGCTGGAGACAATAGAATTTACCATCTTTGTCTTGATTATAAGACAAAACATCTGATATAAGTCTAATTACCTCTTTTCTGGTCCATCTATAACCTCTTTGATATGAAGGGATAATGAAATCAAAGCCCTCGGTGCATAATTCATTCACAGAGATTGGCAGAGGCTTCTCTAATAATTTTATTAATTGTTCTTCTGACATATATATCGATTAAAGTCCTAATTTCTTAAAGAATATAGCATTGCGCATCTTGGCAGTTTCAATAAGACTCCGATAGCTCATTACTTCGACATACGCATTATAACTTTTCAAATAGCCGAAATATCTTTCTCCATCAGGAGAGAGGACGAGACTGGTGTCATCAGCACATTCTTTTATTCTTTGTACAATATCACATACTACGTACACATAGACGGGGGTACTATTTTTATCCACTTTAATAGGCTCACTCCCATCTGGCATTTCGTATTCACCATTGAGTATTTTACGCGCATAATGACATGCTTGTAAAATTGGATTTTCTCCAACTCCGTAATTAGTACGCTTCGGCCTTTTGAACTCTACGATACAAACTGGAGAAGTAGCAATATTATCACCTTGCCGATACATCGATTTATTATCAAAGAATACAGCTAAATCAGGTGCTTCGTTATCGTTCTTGAAATTGCACTGATCAGAGGCAGTAAAGGTAGAAAATACCAACCGCTCGTCAAGGAGCCACAAGTTATGATCCTCATACTCAGTATTGGTAGAATTTCTACCCATTGGATAAATAAGGTTATGGATATCCCGCTCCAATGAGGCTGTCCCATCATCCTTACGTTTTCTCAACAGGTCAAAAAGGTCAATAACCTTCTTTCTTGTGCAGACATAATGGACAAGGTCATTTTTTGATGTATTGGAAATCTTCCTAACCAGTTCTGATACTTGTTTGTCAAAACCTTCGTCAGCCTCCTCTTCTTGAAGAGCTTCTATATCTTGAATTTCAAGCCATATTTGTTGCTCTCTATCAAATTTGGCCTTTTGGAACCGCATTTCAATCTCTTGTTCGGAGATGCCCATTGCCATAGACTCTAAGTCTATATCTGACATCAAAGTCCTATTCCATGGAGCTTTATTAGTTACATAGTTTTCCACTCTCTGCCGTTTTTCTTCAAAACGGCGCGACATTTCCTCAAAAAACTTGGCCTTTACAACAGATGCAGCCTCTCGTTCTATGGCTTTTTCAGAGACTGATGAGAATATATCACCTTCATCTTTGTTAATCATGAACCCGTCACGCTCAACAGTAACATTTTCATCGAGAAAAGCGCCTAATACATATGCTTTGACACTATAATTTCGCTGTCTTCCGTTCTCATCTATCTCAAATAGCGTTTCTTGAAATTCCGGGACATACGTGTGAATGGCTGTATCTGTAACCTCACGCTTATTCGCGGTTAAACTTACTCGGCTAACAGCTTGCGAATAGTAAATTTTATACATCTGAACTGAAAAGTCCAAGGCCTCTCCGCTTTTGTTGTCAACAATCTCTATTGGTGATGACCCGATAAAAACAATGTCTTTATCATGTCCGATATAATCATTGAGAATAATGGCATCAGAATTGTCTTCCTCTGCTATTCTTATTATTGGTGCAGGATGCTTAGGATCAACGAAAAATACCAGGATTCTTTCAAGGAGTTTACGAGCTATTACCTCCAGACCTTTATCTTGAATTGCTCCAGATTTCACGCAGGCTAAATGTACAGTGGTACCGGTTTTTGCGGCTCTATCCGCAAGACCGACTTTTTCGTTTTCAATTATATCATTCCCTCTTCCAAAGGTAAAATTGCGAAATCGGAGCATTCCATTATCATCATATAGACTTTCAATACTCACGCTATAGAAGTATTTAAGATACATAAAACGACCAAATCCTTTACCTCCTTGTTTAACTTTCATGTCACTACGGAATGTGTCAAAGGACTCTCTGTTTTCATCAGTGAAACCTATGCCGTTGTCTACAACATCAATCCCAATTATATCTCCCAGAGCATTAGCTCCCATCTCCGGGAGAATTTCGGCTCTTTTTATAATAATATCAATCTTGCCATCGGGTTTTGACCCAATAGCATCCATTGAATTACAAACAGCCTCTACAAGCGGTGTAATATAGGTCGTTCTTGTTCGAATATCGCTTACAATTCTATCAATGTTAATCTTACTCATATCCGTTATTCGATTTCGCCGCGGAGGATGAAGTGACGCAGAATGGCGTCAATTTTCATTTTTATTCTTTAGTGCTGACAATTAAATCTTTAAGGTCGATATCCAATAGCTTGGCTATTCTGCTCAATGTGGGCAGATCTGGCTGTGTAGAGTTCGTACACCATTTAGATACTGTGACAGGACTCTTTTCTAATTCTTCTGCGAGCCATCTACTGGTTTTCTGTTTTTCTGCTAATACTGCCTTTAGTCGATTTAAAGTCTCCATATCAAAAATTAAAGTAAAACGCAAAGATAATAAAATTTCGGGCTACGACAAAGGAGAAGGATGGTTTTATCGCATTTTATGTTGTAAAACATCATTTGATGGGGTCGGAGCAGTATTGTCGGCGACCGCAGCGGGTACAGTGCTCGCCTCGCCAGACGCTGTCAAACTGCTCACAGGCGGCATCTATCAAGGTCGGCTCATCGGTCAGGATTCCGGCCTCGAAGTTGCGGCGGTTACTGCTCTTCATACCTATTCCGGCTCCTGTCAGGTTGGCAGAGCCAATGTAGGCAGTCTCAAAGTCAAATATAATCATCTTGAAATGGACTCGCGGACATAGTATCCGCTCCAGTCCTGATTTTAGAATCGGGTATCGATCAAAATCCTCACGGAAAGCCGGACCCGGTTCTTTTGCATGAATAAGACGAACCTCTACACCTCGTTTGAGAAGTTTGGCAAGAATAGCAAGGAACGGCTCAGATGAATTGCCAGCTTTGACGTGAAGGTCTTTAATGTCGGCTGTACCAATCCAGAGCGACTTCCTCACGGAAGCCATTCTTGCCACGACCTTATCATAATGGTCTTTGCCGGAAATAAATTCAACTGCCATACTGGTGCAAAGTTACTTATTTTTCGTGAGATAGAGGTAATAGTTGTAGTATGGGGACATCGCTATATCATCTTTTGCTTTTACCATCTTTGAATCCTCGCCGATGAGTGTGGAAAGAAAGGTCCAAAATGATTTGCGATGATGCTTGTACTTGTAATGCGCCATTTCGTGAAGTATTACACCGTCAGTCCATTCCTGTTTGAATATAACGAGAAAAGGTTGTAAGGTAATGTGATTGTTGAACGTGCAATAGCCGAGAACATTCTTCCGAAGGCGCTTGACTGTAACGCCGGAGCCATGCAACCCCTTCATATTTTCCCAATACTTTACTCTGGCAGGCAGTACAACTTTTGCAATCCGAAGTATGGTATCGCGCATAAGTTCCCTAAGCCATTTCTGTATCTTCTTGGTCTCAAAGTCAGTGGAGTCATGGTAAATCATATCCAGGATACCGTCGTGGTATTGAACAAGCAACTCGACGGCGTTCTTATCCTGAAACACGAATTGATCGGGTATCTTCATCGTTGCCTCACATTCTATCGTGAACTTATCGACACAATGCCAGACCACTGACAAGTGCTTTGTAGTAAGCCGGAATCGAGGATTTATCTTAAATGTTGGTTCTTTCATACCTCCCATATTTTATCCATTATGTGTCTATAACCCTTAACTCCGTAATGTCCTATCTTCAATCCATAGAAACGAGTGCCGAAAGCTTTCTCCTTGTCTATTTTCTCTATTGTGGAGGGATTGGGAACAGGAAACTCAAAGTCTGAGACAATCAGTACATCAGCCATCTCGTATGTTCCTTTCTGAAGAACGCGAATAGCCTCGGCAAGCATTTGTTCACCATCAGTACCGCCACTATAACTATGCTCCAAAAAATTGTCAATCATACGCCAATTTCGCGGTTTTGCAAGGTCAATAGACTTTGACCTGACAGAGAAACTGATTAGATAGCAAGGTCTTTTCTGTTTCTTTGCCATCCGTAGCAACTGTTTGAGCAACGAGAAAGCAATCCTTTGAGGTTGCCCCGACATCGAGCCGCTGGTATCAATGCTTACGATAATAGGTCCTTTAGTTAGTCGTGGGTCTTTGCGATGTTCCTCTATCTTTTTCGGTTTGTCTTTGCCGGGACTTGAAAACTGCTGGAGTTCCTTGGTTGCATATCTCTTAAAGAAGAGATCTTCCGGCATAGATAATTCCACTGGTAGGACACGTTCCAGATTATCACCGGACTCAACTCTGTCAATCTCTTCGACCGAGCTGTTTTTAGCCACGGTAGTAGGCATAAAGCGATATACTACCGTATCTTTCTCTTCTTTAGACGAATCCTTGTCACGACCGATCATATCCACAATTTCTCTCAGTTGCGGATAGCGATGGACATCTTTCTCCACCTTCTTTCTGTCTTCATAATCGCCTGTTCCTGCATCACGACAAAATTGTTCAAACCTCATTTTCGCACGATTCAACATCTGACGCTCTTTTCGATCGAGCTTAGCCTTACAAGCATTTTCCCAATCGCTTGTCATTGCCGAAAATACAGCACCCTTGTCGTCTGTCTTGAACTGCGCCGTATATCCTGAAAGATTTACATCATATTTCGAGTAGCCGGCTTCAATTGTGCCACATACTTCCTGCCACATCTCGCGTTTCTCCTCAATGGTCGCTTCTCTGAAACGAGTAATCATGGCAAGTTCTTTCATTGCTTCAATCTGCATTGCCCGGAACTGTTCCAGCAAAGCAGTGAAGAAAGAAATCAAGTCTTCTTTCAGCACCTCAACCCATGTTGAGTCCGAGCCGTCGATCTGAGGATTATTGTCAATGACCTCCTGCATATAACCGGCGAGGCAATCATCTGGCGGCATGGTCGGAGGCATCTCGCCACATTCCATATAGAAGTCAAAAGCCTCGCTGTATTCCTCCAGCTTGGCGTCAATGTCGGTATAGTCAATCATTTTATCAACATAACTACGTTTTTGAGTTTGACCTCTATGGCCTTTATCTGTTCACTGACATCCTTCAGCATCTTGTTAACCAGTGCAAGATCATTGGGAGAAAGGAATATATTATCACAATCGGTCCAGTTTGATGATACCGACTTCTCCCATTCTTCGACACAAGTCCTGAATAAGTCCTGAATCAAATATACACGCTGATATACAGGCGATGTCTGTAAAGACTCCGAACTTATTGCTGATTGAGCAGCCTTCTTGCGGAAAGCGTATGGAGTGCCGTCGATTATCGCACCATTCTGACACCTCTGAATCTTTACCTTTGTCAGATTCGAAGCATTCTGTGATTTTGCTTCAAACGGTCTTCCCGGAACGATTGTGTGAATGATGATTTTCTTGCGTTTGCTGTCATAATATCTCACCCCGTCACGAGTCTGATTTGATAACACGGCATAGTCCCATTTTGAAAAATAGGTATCTCCATCCGGATAATTTTCGACGAGATAGTAGAAATAATCATACTCAGCGAAATCATTCCCGCCTGTGTTTAATCGTGACTGTGTTGATTGTTGTGCGGTTTGTTGCTGTGGAGTCATAAGTTGGCGAATAGATTTATCAATCTTCGCCAACCCTTTCAGCACCGCATCTGAGATACTTGAAGTAAAAGCATTAAGCACATTGGGAATACACTCCACATCATTCCAGAAACTATGTATAAGCAATAGATAGTCTGAAAGATTTATCTCCATGCGACCATTCAGAAAGGCTGAGGTCTGCATCAGCTTGTACGCTTTTCGCCAACGTCGATCAGAGATATAATATCGTAATTGATTTCCGTCCTCCTTCTCCAGAGCAGTAAGACTCTTCCGAATGTTTTTTATGGCACTGACAACCGAATCCTGAATGCCTACGGTCTTTGATTCGTTTTGCCAGTTGGAATATGTTTCATCGGTAATGTATAACGATTCCGATAATTCCGACATATCAACACCGGCACCCTTTATCATTTTGAAGAAGGAGGTATCACTCTCTATGCAGTTTGAAACCATCCGCACAAGGAAGCGATCCCACAACGCTTCGAGACCTTCATCTTTTGCCGGAAGTTCGTTAGAGGCAGCAATAAGCACTTTCATTGGCGTGCGCATTATTTGTCCTCCATTATGGAAGATATGTTCGTTTATTACAGTCAGAAGGGTGTTCTGGATAGACGGCCCCGCTTTCCATATTTCATCGAGGAACACAACATCAGCCTCTGGCAAATATCCTGCGGTCAGTCGTTCATAACGGTCGTCGTTCTTTAATCGTGAAATTGATATGGGTCCGAATATTTCATCAGGAGTGCTGAATCGAGACATCAGGTAATCAAATGACTTGCCATCCTTGAATACCATTTTCAAACGACTCGAAACCATACTTTTGGCTGTTCCGGGAGGGCCGAGAAGGAACATATTTTCTCCAGCCACAGCGCACAGCAGTGCCACGGCTATAATCTGTTCCTTTTCATAGACTCCCTGCGACATCCATTCGACAAGCTGACGAATGTGCTCTTTCGGAGTTGACGGAAATAGTGATTTAGTTCTAACTTTCTTTGCCATAATAAAAAACGGGGCCAATAATGCTCACCGCAAAATTAGCTCCGACATGTAGCAGATTTAGATACAGGTTATCCTTTTCTTATATTTTGGTCAAAAAATCATCCGATGCTTTCATTAACTCTTTCAATACGGGGCGCATATACTTGTGCTGGAGAGCAAATCCGATTACAACACCGATATTTGCTTTAATCAAGGCTGAATGAGGTGGCCCGATAAAGCAGGCTATGCCCCCCAATATGCCGGGGAGTATGGCGAATTTGAGTAGTGCCAACTGTTTCTGAATTACTTTATCCATTCTCCAGTTCCTTTCCAGCAGCAAGTATCGTGACTTTGACCTCGTCATCTTTCATACTTTCATCGGGATAGACTGCCCAAATGGCATAAACGCTTTCCGGCAATTCACTAATGATATCGGTCAGTGCAGTCATTTCTTGCATTACCAATGGCAGTTCCCCTTCCTTATTGAAATACAGAAAAATCGAAAGGCGTTCTATTTTATCGAGCTTAGATGAAGACAATGCTCTTTTAATGTCACCAATCGCTTCTGCGACACGCTCATTACCACACCGTGTTACTGACTTTAGGAGGAAATGCTTTGCGTCAGTTAGAGTGGTTTGCAAATCGTTAAAGTCATAGGCAATCATACCTTGTGTTACTATCGGCTGGAGGATTGCCTTTATGATGTCTGGGTACTCAGCGCAAGAGGCTTCGGGCACCACGCTGTCATAACAATCAAAATCGGCATTGTCAAGCAAACCAAGGGTCAGGACTCCGGCATCATGGAATGTTTTGGCAATACTGTTCGCATGATCTTCGTTGTCTTTCACCACAATGATTACCATTTTATCCTCATCGGTTGGGACACACTCAAAGGGTTCGGTTAATACTGTGGCGGACACACAATCGTATCCGTATGACTTTACTGTCTCAATTATTTCTTTTGTTGCCTCCCCGATACCAATTACGCGAAAACTGGTGGGTAAATTCATGCGGGCATATCGGTCAAATAATTCCGAATCATTCATCTTATCGTGATTACAGTTTATTATAATGGAATGCAGTGATAGCTAAGGGTTGGCTATCACTGCATAGATTTGCTGGCAAAGTTAGAGTTTCTCTACTTTGAGTTCGTTGCCGTTCATGTAGCCAACGGGGAAATCCACGTTGTATTTCATCTTGAACTGGCGCTGAATCTCAGCCTTTACGGTTGAGTTGGCAAAAGGAAGCGTGCTTCCATTGAAAGAAACTTCGGCAGTCATGCCGGCTTCGAGTCGCTTGCCTCCGCTAAGAAGGAGACGTTTTGTGGTTACTTTGAAGAGTGCCATATCTAATATTTTGATGGTTACTCTGCAAAGGTAGAACAGCGGTGTATCAGATTTGGTGACACCAAAAAGATTTTTAGTCTTCGTCGTAAAAGTCCTCTATGTCAAATCCGTCTTCAAAATCTTCAGAATCTACATCTTCATTGGGATACATCATCTGCATAATCTCACGCTCATCATATCCGGTGATTTCCCTACGTAAATTGACAATTTTTTGCTCAATACGATTACTTAATTTCCGTGCTTTACGACATTCTTCCGCTTTTTTGACAAAATAATTCGGGTCTTTATCGCCGGTGTATAAATGATCCTCAAAATGAAACAACTGCTCATTTATTTCTTCAAGTTCCTCTTTAATCTCATCTAAATCGGATAAAGCTTTATCCTCATCTGATGAGTAGTTTCCCTGCATATCGTCAAGACGTGAAAGCAAGGCTTTTAGTCTAATTGTAAAAGATTCGTTTTGTCTCATATTATATCTGATTTATTCAAACGAATGATTAAAGTAATTTCAACGCTATAGCAGCACAAGCCTCGGCATCACAAAGCGCATGATGGTGGTTTTCCATGTCATAACCACAGGCGGCTGCCGATAAATGGAGCTGATGGCTCGGAATGCCAAGACAGCGACGGGAGGCAGCGAGTGTGCAATGAAATTCGTAACCGGGATATTCCATATCATACTCCTCAAATACTGCCTTCAAGCAACTCTCATCAAAAGGACGGTTGTGTGCTACAAGCGGCAGGCCTTTTATTTTCTCTGCCACCTGCGCCCACACTTCCGGGAATGTCGGTTGTCCGTCAGTATCCCGACGGGTGAGTCCGTGGACCTCAGTAGTCCAATATGTATAATAATTGGGGGCAGGCTGAATAAGACTGTAGAATCTGTCAACAATCACACCGTCACGAACTATTACGATGCCGACACTACACACGCTGGAGCGTCGGCCATTGGCTGTTTCAAAGTCTATTGCTACAAAGTCTTGCATTGTCAGTCATTCTTATACAGTTCATACATCTCTGAAATCCAGCCCTTCATTGATCTGCGCAAAGAAGCCGGACTAACGACCTCTATCATCGCGCCGACATGGAGCAACTTCATTACGAAGTCATACGTCGGCGAGAGATAGAGTTCAAAGTCGGCGTACTCGCCATAGTCTTCGATAAGTCGCTGACTATGATGCAGCGGAAGGGTTTTCAGATAGTGTTTGTGGTCTTCGTTGGCACGAATCACAATTCTCTCCGGCTTGACATCATATCCAATGACCACGCCGAATTTTGTCGAGAAATACTCTGCGGCATCAAAATCCTTTGGCAACTTGAAGAGCGTTGATGTCGGTTCTACGCTCTCCAGACGGTCAAGGGCGTAAATCTTTATCTCGTCACGGTTGTTGTGACCGAGCACATACCAACGGTTATCAAACAGTTTCACGCAATATGGCTCAATGGGGAATGTATAGTTACGTTCCTTCTTGAAAGGGCGATATGTGATATTCACGACCCGGTTCTCCTTCATCGCATCAAGGATTGTGGTCAGATGATCGCGGCCTGAAGGGATTTCGTCAACCAATATGCGGCCTTTCAAAGAGAGATTCTCTCCGATTATATTGCCGACTGCAAAGGAATCGAGCATCCACTTTTTGAGTTTGTCCTCGTCAATATCCTCCGGATTTGAGATATAGTATAGATAACCGCCAACTTTCTGACAGTCAATCATTATCCCGAACTGCTCGTAGATTGCATCGCGCCAGCGGTTGAACGTGGCGCGATGAAGCGGCTTGCAGTCGCTCAAATCCTTGCAACGCTCCCAACGGTCGGAAAGATCCTTATGAGAAATCTTCCCGGCACGGCGGATTGTATCAATCAGCCAAGTGTATTTTTGTAGTTGGTTCATATCTGTTTGAGTTTAACGCTGCAAATTTAATCAAATCCTGTCACATTTTGTGATACAGGATTGGGTATAATCATGAATCGAAGTCAAAATTTCTTCATTTGTCACGGTCTGTTAAATCCATGCGCCATATAGTTCCTCGGGGTCATCATCCGGACGGTCATTCTCCAATGTCGTTCTACGAGCTTCCGCCAACTCTTCTTCTGTCGGTGGAGGCAGTTCTACCATAAAGACATTGCATGGACGCTGCTTAATCCCGGCTTTATGGCGGAGCCAAAGATTTTCCATCAGGAGTGCGACTCCATCGGGAGATTGTATTGATTTCATAATATCACAGTTTTTATATTTACACATTCATAGAACCCTCAGGCTTTGACCAGTCCAACTTTGTTACTTGTCGATCAATCCAAATCACGCCGAGATTTTTCTCTTGACGGAGTTCTATTGTAGCTAATAGTAAAGGAATTATATATGGGATTCTTTCCTTGATATTCTCCCATGTCCCGTCGAGGTAACAACTTGCGACGTAATCCATGCGGAGATAAAGCCTTACTTGAGTCTTATCCTTATGATAATACATGGCAAATTCATTTCTCCAACCATATTCTTCAAGAATAGTTGCTGCTTCAGTAATAAGGTTTTCGCATTTGCGACTTTTTGAATGGGCAAAATTACCTATGAATTCGACTGGCTCTTTCATTTCCTGAGGTTCAAATTCGTTTTCTGCTTCATCAAAAATACTCCCGATTGTTGTGAAATTCATGACGCTTTGAAATTAAAGATTGGACGAATGATGGTGTCTATGCAGACGGTGTCACCTATGTTGGCAATGATTTCTTCTGCCGGTTTATAGACCATCGGCGACTCGTCGCGAGTGAAGTCGTTGACTGACTCCGAATAGATGCCTTGCATGGATGCCTCGAAGTCTTCCATCGTTATTTTCTCGTAGGCCTGAGTCCGGCTCAATACTCGTCCGGCACCGTGAGGTGCAGAGAAGTTCCAGTCAGGATTGCCCTTCCCAGTGCAGAGCAACGAACCATCGCGCATATTCAGAGGAATAATGCAACGCTCACCCTCGGCAGCAGAGATAGAGCCTTTGCGGATGATATTCTCATCGCTGATGTAATTGTGGACGGATTCAAATTCCTCTTTTACCTCCACACCGAGGAAAAACCGCATAAGCAACAGCGATATAAGCTTACGGTTGAGCACAGACCAACGCTGGCATAGACGCATATCGTGGAGATAGTGCTCACGCCCTTCACCCTCGACATAGCAAAGAGCAGCAGGGAGGCGTGGTTCCGCTTCCTGATGTTCCTTGCGCATCTTCTTTATGACGCTCTGCAATTCAGACCGACGACCTGCTGCCTTGTATTCCTCAATGGTGCGTTTGATTGTTTCCTCAAACTCGTCAGCACCATCGGTAAGGTGCTTCACCGCTTTTGCCTGATAGATGTCGGCCACCTGCTTGCCAAGATTGCGCGAGCCGGTGTGAATCACAAGGTAAACATTCCCCTCATCATCCTTGTCAAGCTCGATGAAATGGTTGCCGCCGCCGAGCGAACCGATAGCCTTGTTGATACGCCCGGAGTCTTTAAGTTCACGGTAGCAGTAAAGTTCGGTCACAAGTTGCTTTGCTGCACGGTATATTTCCATTTCCTCACCGACAAGCGGCTTGAAACCGAACCTATCTTCGCGCACTATCTTACCGGAAGGTACATTGCCCCGGATATGTTCATGGAATGCGTGAAAGTCAATTTCGGAGAGTTTGCCGAGATTGAGGATTCGCATACCGCAACCGATGTCAACGCCCACTATATTGGGAATTACCTTGTCACCGAGGTCGCCTGTGAACCCTATGACACAACCGGCACCGGCGTGAACGTCGGGCATGATGCGTATCTTCTTGTCGGAAAACACATCAATCGAAAGGAGTTCCTTGATTTGGTCCAAGGCGTTCTCCTCGATGTTGTCCGTAAATATCTTTACGTCATGTCCTTCTATTGTCTTCATATTCTGATGTTTTCTATTATTTGAATGCAAAGTTAGAATACCGCTGCGCAACCATTTTGCGCATTAAAAAAGAAACACGACATTCTTCTATGAGCGCAAAATTACACCAAGGGTGGCGCATTTTACGGTACAGCATGAAATTTTACTACCTGTTAAATATTCTTAACTTGTAAATAATTGAAATATAAGCAGTATTTCAATTATACGATACGAGGAAACTTGAAAAATAGAATAATTTTAACGGATGTTTACATTTGGTTAAAATCCTTCATCGTATTAAAGAAGAGTACCAACACAAAAAGAGAAGTATGAAATTAGCAATCGTTGGCACTCGAAATCCGGGTGTAACCTATCAGGAGTGGGAGAAGCTCTTGCTCAACAAAATCAATCCCGACGAGATTCAGATGGTAATCTCCGGTGGCGCAAAAGGAGTTGACACTTTCGCCAAATTATTCGCGGCCCGCCATCACAAACCCTACATGGAGTTCGCTCTGCAGTATGACGTTTATGGACGATATGCAACTTTGAAGCGTAATACTCAAATCGTAAAAGAGGCATCAACCGTTATCGCGTTTCCTTCCGCTGAGCCCAAGGGAACTTATCATACCATCAAAGAAGCCCAGCGACTCGGTCGTCGTGTTATAGTCGTAAATCTCTAAATTTTTTGTGGTGTCTCGAAAAATGGGACACCACATTATTAACTTTGCATCGTGATTATGGAAGAACAATACAGAAAAGAAATAACCTGGTGGTTTGCCGAGCTTGGGTCAGAGAGCGAGGTGGACAACTATCTTGCATTGTTTCCTGAACTGAAGAGCCGACTGTCAAAATTTGCTATTGGTCTTTTGATATGGAACATTGCAGGACTTATCGACATCAACAATCCTGATGATGTAAGCCGTGTGCGACTTATTCTAAAGGTCCTTGACCAAACACCCGGTTTTGACTTTTTCGACAACACTTTCAATGAGTGTGACCCCGAGACTGTGTGCGAAATATTGGGAATGTCACCAATGGTACCGATTGAAGAACCGAAGATAAAATTTAACTATACGGTTGATCGAATCGAAAATTACGCTGACGCTCGACAATATCTCGATATGACATCTTGGTGTATCGTTATATCAGAAGAGTCATTCAATGCTTATACTGCCAATGGCAACCGTTTCTACTTCTGTGGAAACGGCGAGTGGTGGGACACGCCTTGCGTTTCGGGCACAGGTTTTCCTCGCGACCACTTTGGTTATTCTCTCATCGCCGTGGAAGTCAGCCCTGAAAACAAAATCGTTTCAATCACTTCAAGGTGGAACACCTGTGCCGGAGACACCGGTGACTTCATTACCGAAGACGAGCTAAAATCAATCCTCGGCATGGAGAATTACAACAAACTACTTTGTAAACCCTCTGAAAATCACTAAATTTGTAATTATTTTAAATCATATCAGATGTTAAATATAATAAACAAAACCCTCGAAATACTGAAGGCCAATAGTGAATGGCAAGAAAGGTATAAAGGATACCTTTCTGACATTTGGTCAAATCCGGACAAAATAGCCAAAGGTTTCGCAAAACCTCAAGGGCTATCTGTTTATACGACAGTAGGAGATCGTAATAATAAAAATTACTATCTCCGTTTCAAAGGACAGAACGTTGGCAAAGTGAAAGTTGGAAGAACTGACAAAGTGACACTACAATGTGTTGTTGAGGAATCTACAACTCATGATATTAAAGGATGTCCGCTAAAATATAAAGAAGCCGTAGATTGGGATTCAGCAGAGGCTTCAAAATTCCGCGCGTTTTTCAAACATCTGTCTTTAGAAACCAAAACAAAGAGTCCTGAACATGAAGTAGAAAATGCACTTCTTCAAGAATTCCGTAAAAGGATAGGCGCAGAGAAAGTTCTTCATAACATCCAGCCAGTTCTTTTGCATGGAAACTTTTTTCAGATGCCAACTCCATTAAAAGCCAGTACTCATAATCCAGAGTATGTCAAATACAGCGGTGGAGGCATTGATATGTTGGCACGAATAAAGACGGAAGGTAACTGCCATACACGCTTGTGTGTCATTGAAATCAAGGATGAGAATAAAGCCTCAGAAAGTCAGAAAACAGCGATGTCTCAGGCAATAACTTATGCTACTTTTGTGGCGAAATTATTGACTGAACAGCCTGACTGGATGGAATTTTTTATGGGCCATAAGACCAAGCGAAACAGAAATTCAAGATGTTTAGACCATTTTGATATAGAGGTAGTGACCATAATGCCAGAAGGCATTACCGAAACATTCGAGAATAAAGTTCTTGAAGTTCCCGGCACAAATTTCAAGTTGCATTGCCATAGCCTATACTATAATCCCCAGAAATTTTCAGAGACTCACAACTTTGAGTTTTCCGGCACATTCTTATCTGAAATTAAAAAATGAGAATCACAGTTCATCGCGGCTCCAATCAGATAGGAGGATGCGTAACCGAATACGAGTCTAATGGGTGGAAACTGTTTGTCGATTACGGCGAACAGCTACCGGGCGCACCTATGTCTGACAAAAAGTTGGAGATAGATGGATTGACCTGTGGCGACTTACAAAAAAGTGCTCTGTTAATCACGCACTATCATGGCGATCATATCGGCAAAATCACCGAACTACCGCCAGAGCTGCCCATATATATGGGCAAGATGGCTAAAGAAATAGCATCAGAACTTGCAAATCATTTAAGCACAGTAAGTGTAGAGCATCGTAAGATGGCCGAGCGTCTTAACAATGTCAACACCTTCGTCCCAAGAAAACATTTCACTTTCGGTGAATTTGATATTACCCCAATAGTGGTTGACCACTCAGCTTTTGATGCTTATGCGTTCTGCATTGAGGCTAAAGAATTGAAGGTTTTCCATACTGGAGATTTCCGCAAACATGGTTTCCGCAGCGGAAAATTGTCAACGGTTATTGAAAGATATGTAGAGAGAGCTGATTACATTGTATGTGAAGCCACAAATGTCAATAGACCAGAAGCTACTCTTATACCGGAGCATGAACTTCAAAAGGATTTTGAAGAGGCTTTCACCGAGAACAAATATAATGTGGCCTATGTCTCGTCAACCAATATAGACCGCCTGTTTGGTCTGTATCATGCTGCTATCAGAGCAAACCGTCCGTTCTATGTGGATGCCTATCAGAAGCGCATTATGGATATAGTCGCCGGACGGGATAAAATCTGGAGCAAATCGTCACTGTATAATTACATAGAAGGCAAGAAGCCTCAGAAGCTTATACAACGAGGAACTGAATTTATTGCCAATGATAAATTTATAGATTTCGTTTCGAAACATGGTTATGTACTTGTTGCAAGACAGGGAGAGCGGTTTGACAAATTGCTGAATCAACTTCCGGATGAAGGCAGAGTAAAATACCTCTCTATGTGGAACGGATACCTCGATGTGTCTAAAGCAGCTTATAATCCTGCTCTTGCAAAATCTGTCGGCGATGATTATAGGTATATGCACACCAGCGGTCACTGCGACATGAAGAGTCTCGATGAGTTAATTACAGAGCTGGATCCCAAAGCCATTATTCCTATCCACACAGACAATCCACAGGCTCTCGCAGATTTGTTCTGCGATAAATGGCCTGTGATTCTTCTTAACGACGGGGAGTATTTCGCGGCTATAAGAGATCCGTGGTTTGATATTACTGAAGCTAAAATTTTTGCCTACGATAAGCCTCAAAAGCATTACAAGACGATAGATAAATTTGTCTCTGACCTATAGTATTGGGACTGGGATTCTGTTGTTGTAAAACCACTTGTTAAAATTGACACTGGATTAGGAGAAATGCCTTCTGAAACCACTGCTCAAAGAATCTATGTATTCCCGTATAAAGAATTAGAACTGTAAAATATACAAAGCATGAGTAAGACAATGATACTTGCAATCGGTGGCGCTGGTTGCAATATGGCTGAAACTATTATGCGCGTTGCCAATGCGCATTGGGTTAAAGAGGCTACATATCTTTTCGCAGATTCCGATATGGAACGCCTTTCAGAACTGGGTAAAAAAGGATTTGAAACGTTGCATCTTCAACGTGAGTCCGACTCCTTCCCGACAGAGAAACTGAGGGGAGTAGAAAAGCTCTACATCCGTGCCGGTCTCGGTGGCATGACAGGCAGTAGATTTGCAGAGATTGCAGCAAAGTCAGCCAAATCAGATGGTATTGGCAATGTGGCGTTAATCGTAACTCTTCCTTTCGTATTCGAGGGGTCAGGCAAATTGGCAAAAGCAACCGAGGCACTTAAATCACTTTCTGATATGTCGGTTAAAGTTCTAAATAACGAAGAACTTACAGAACGCTATCCGGACATTAACTTCATAAATGCCTTTGTATATTCCGATAAGGAAGCACTCAACGCAATCGAATCAGGACTTCTTTAATGAAAATACTCCATCTTTCTGATACTCACAACTGCCACCATCGGCTCCGGGATTTACCCGAGGCTGATGTGGTAGTACATTCCGGTGATTTCTGTATGGTAGGAACCGAACAGGAAGCCCTTGATTTCCTCAACTGGTTTTGTGACTTGCCATACAAACACAAAATCTTTATCTGTGGCAACCATGACGATTGCCTCTATGGAGCAAATATTGACGGACTCCCTGACAACGTGCATCAACTCTCCAACTCAGGAGTTGAAATTGATGGTGTTAAGTTTTATGGTGTTCCGATGTTTCTGGAAGATTGCATAACCGAGCGACAGAGCCGCAACTATGAGAAAATTCCCGGCGATACCGATATATTGATTACTCATTCTCCGGCTTACGGCATACTTGATTATGATGATGGTATCAACTACGGATCCGAAGAGATTCTAATGAAGCTATCTGACCTTCACCTTAAAGCACATCTATTCGGTCATATTCATGCCCAACACGGAATCAAGGAACAAAACGGCGTCATATTCTCCAATGGTGCAATTATGAACGCTGACTATACCGTTCCCAACTCACCTAATCAGATCATAATCTAATCGGTACGAGTGTTGCCGATCATCCCAGTGAGAGTTTACGATGATTGGGGCATCATATCGACTGGTAAAAATCCGGTGTGTGTGTATTACCTTTTGCCTATCAGAATATCCTGAGTGAACGATGGGAAAAGCAACTATTCTTCATACAGGAATGGGACTATCTTTGGGAAGTGTTCCGTATAAAGAATGATTACTATGACGAGACCAGTACAGACGAGAGACCTTTCACCCTCAGCTCGATAGAGCCATTTGTGCCTTGTGAGTATGAAGATATTAGTGAAAGTGAATTACAAGGACTCACGCCATCCAACCACTTTTTGGATTCTACATAAAAATGAAAAAATTGGCATAATGACACCTTACGGCTATACCGATGCCATATACGATAGTGTAGAACTCGACCACACGGAAATGGCTTTTGTTCTATACAAGGGGAATGATTCCGTGAAACTATCTTATTTTGAAGTAGGACAAGCCGAGTCATTAGAAGCATCATTATAGTGTCGTGCAGCTATGCTGACGCTCTCTGCAATCCGGGCGCGGAACTCCGGTGGAGCAATGACTTCGGCATGACCTCCGTAGCCGAGAATCAAACGCTCCAGTTCGTTGTTTATGACGACCTTTAGAGAGAGTTGGATTGAGCCGTCGCGGAAACGTTGCTCCACTTTCTGCGATTTATGGAATGGCTTTGACTCGACGTATGGTGCCTGTTGGCGGTCGATTTTAATAACCACACGCCGCGCCTTGTCATGAATCCCTTTGGTCACTCCGATTGTGTCATCAAAGAAGTGTTCCGGGTCGAAGTCAACACATTTCTTAAACGGATGTTCTTTGCCAACTGCTAATGACTGGATGCGGTCGAGAGCAAAGATATTGACCTGCGGTACGCGGTTTGACGCTTTCTCACCGATTAGAAACCATCGGTTACGATACTCCTTCAACAAATAGGGATATACCACCAAAGCCTCGGATTGTCGAGCCTTGAACGACTGGTATTCGATAATGATAGTCTGCTGTTTGCGCACAGCGTCATATATGTCGCCTATAAATTTTGCCCCCCTGTATCCTGCCACATGCTCCATATCCATAGCCGGAACCGACGTGCCAGTATGTCGCGAAATCTGCTCGTTGAGTTTGCTTATTGTGTCGATAGAAGAAGCCAGCTGCGGAAAGCCCTGCAACTGTCGCAATATGTCAAGAGCTGAGTTGAGAGCATCAAGACCTTCATCATTCAGCGGTAGATGCGTGATGCTGAAATCGGGGTCTTCGTACTCATAATATTTGTTTTCTCGAACCACTATAGGGGCATTATAGCCCAAACGGTCGCTGCGCATCAGTGCAAGGTCGTTCTGAAACGTGCGGCGACTCACTGGATTACTTCGCCCTTCAAATTCCGCCAACGCATCGGTACAGGCGTCAATCAAGTCGTTGATAGTCCAGCGGCGATAATGGTTCTGGAGACACTTGTCAATGGTGGAAATTCGTATGAGAGTGGCGCGATTGATAGGCATAATCAGATATTTTTTTACAAAAGTAGCAAATTTCTCAGTAGTGCGCAAATCCATTGCGCACGCACATCTCAACTTTGCGGCATGAATATAAATGGAAAAACAACATCGGCTGAGATATTCACCGATAATATAGAGCTGTCAGCTCTCGACTGGATAACTGAACTGTGCGATCATCCGGCAATGGAGGGTGTGCCCATCGTGCAAATGCCCGACGTTCACGCCGGGAGTTCATGCAATGTAGGCACAGCCTATCCAATCGGAATGTATGTCAATCCTGACCATGTAGGAGTTGACATTGGTTGTACCATTTCCATGCACCGACTTTCGTTTGCTATCAACCCCAATGACTTTTCGTTGCTCGACCATCGCATCCGCGAGGTAATTCCGACAGGCGCGGATATTTGCCAAAAGAACTCACTCAATGAAAAAGAATTGTTCCGCTTTCTGAACTCACAGTATCAGAAGGCCCGTTCGGCTACCCCTGACCTTATCAATGAGGCTCCTCGCATTGATGGACGTTTCATCACCGACTTCTGCCGTCGCATAAAACTTCAGGAAGGTATCTTCTACAAAAGTCTCGGAACACTCGGTGGCGGCAATCATTTCATAGAATATGGAGAAGACTCCGAATTAGGCGACGGATGGCTGACTATTCACTGTGGGTCTCGAAATCTCGGAGTCAAAGTTGCCAATCACTGGCGAAATATTGCACAGAATCCCAAACGAGCGAAATACATCGGCTATCTTTGGGGCGATGCTTTGCGCGGTTATCTCTCGGATATGATTATAGCCCAGGCATACGCTCTTTTTAATCATCAGATAATTCGCGACCGTATTTTCGCCATACTCAAAAAACTGTGCAAGGCCAAATGCACCGAATCAATCTTTACCACTCACAATTATATATCGGTAACGGACGACGTGCCTATGTTACGCAAAGGTGCGATTGATGCTTCCGAGGGTCGTAAAGTGGCAATCCCGTTCAATATGCGCGACGGCATTGCTATCTGTATAGGGAAAGGTAATGAGCAGTGGTTCAACACCGCTCCGCATGGCGCCGGACGCATTATGAGCCGCGCCCAAGCCAAAAAGCAAATATCATTGAACGAATTTGAAAATTCAATGGCAGGCATCTATTCATCATCGGTCTGCCCAGGTACTCTTGATGAATCCCCGATGGCATACAAACCAACCGGGGAGATACTCGAACTTATCCGGCCGACAGTCGAGGTCATCGCTATGATAAAACCAAAACTTAACATCAAAGACAACGGAGAATGAAAAAATATATACAGATTACAGCCGGACGGGGTCCGGTGGAATGTGCCAGAGCCGTCACGCTCGTTGCCCGCGAATTGCTAAAGGCTTTCTCTTCGCTGCAACTCGCCGACTGTGAGCCTCACAACCAGGCGCATGGGTGCTTCATGTCAATGACATTCGCCACGGAAGAATCAATCCACCAGTCTGTTATTGACGAGTGGCAAGGCACGATACTTTGGCGTTCAACCAAGAATCCCTATCGTCCGGGACACAAACGCAGCAACTGGTTTGTAGGCATCAACTTCTTCAATGAAGTGTCGCTTCCGCAGATTGATGAATCTGACATTATTTATGAAACCTGTCGATCGGGAGGCAAGGGCGGTCAGAATGTCAACAAAGTCGAGACTGCGGTTCGTGCAATCCATACACCTACCGGTCTATCGGTAAAATGCTCTGATGAACGCACCCAATCGCAGAATAAGGCTCTTGCAAGAGAACGCCTTCTATTAAAACTCCGCCAACAGAACGATAAAACGTTAGCAGTTTCTCAATCTCGCCAATGGAGTAACCATGATAATCTGAAACGTGGTAATCCTGTCAAAAAATTCTCGGGTTCATTATGAAATTTGATACTGTCTCGCATTTTGATACGACCTGTCTTTAATTTTGCATCGTATAACAAAGTAACCGACGATTGAATTGTGGGCGAGCTTGCTCTTGCGACCGTCACGACGGCCACCTTTAAGAAGGTAAGCCTGAAACTTCTTGCAGAAGTCCTCATTGATTTTTGCGAGGGTAAATGTACCGTCGCAAAAATCATAGAAGTGCTGATAGACAACCTTCCACTTCTGGTATTTCTTGAAACACTTCTTGCGGAAGTATTCCAGAAAGTCGATGCGGAGCTTCTCTTTATCGAGGAAGCCGAACTGCTCGTTGAGCAACTGCTCAAAGCGGCGACAGCGGACAGCCTCCGCTTTTTCCATCATGGAGGCGTTGAACTCTCGTTCACGGGCATTAGCTGGATGTCCGTAGAGGTAGATTCCCAGTCCCTCTCGGCGGCTGAGCCTGTTGGTGTGAGGATTTCGGATCTGGGGATAGAAGTCGAGGTAGAGCGAATGCGGTCGCCCGATATTTCTTTTTTACGAAGGAAAACTTTAGTGCAGGTATTCATTGTATCTTTAAAGAGTTAAAAGTTTGACGCAAAGTTCGGTAGTGTTTGCATGGTGGAATCAGCCACCATCGCACCACTATAGCCGGATTCGGCTAAATCGTAGGTGGCGCAAGCAAATCATCCAGTTCTTTGCGGGAGAGATAGGTAAACTTGCCTCTCTTGGTACGGGTTATCTTGTATGTCTTGACATAGTGATATCTTGTCATGCCAAACTTTGCCATAGCCTCGGCAATCGTGTATTCAGCCGGAGGTTCAGGCTCTGCCACGACTTTAGCCACATCAAAATGATTCTTTGAATAGCGAACTTCTTTACCGACTTTAGTTTTCGGAATTCCTTCCTTGGAAGCAAGGTTGTATATGGCTGATAGTGTCATTCCGAATTTCTCTTGGATTTCAGCAACAGTGTGCCACTCTGTGATTCCCTCCGGAGTTGGTTTCTTTGCAAATGCCCGGTCAACATGGGCTTTGCTCCACATGTTTTTCCCACGATACACGGTCTTTGGGATTTTCTTTTCTTTACAGACTTTCCAAAACCAGCCGTTAGATACCTGATATTTGTCAAGAACTTCCTGTGTAGTGTAAAACTCAGAAATTGGTGTTTCCTCTCGTGCAATGGTTGTCCGTTCCGTCGCAGCGAATAGAGTGTCAATATCGCTTCGCTTGACAAGGGTCTTACGGTTGAGTTTCCATGCCTTGATTACACCTTTATTGATATAGATGTAAAAGGTCTTATAGCAAAGACCAAGATACTGAGCTGCCTGACGGGGAGTGAGAAATTCTTTCTCGTCAATTTCTTTCATCCCGGTCTGAACTCGACGCACCTCTTCTTTGCACCGTTCCATTTTCTCTTTGCGCTTTCTATCCTTATAGGCATGTTCAGCGCATCGTTTGGAACAGTACGCAGTCTGAGTAGTCCTGGCAATGAAGTTTTTTCCGCACCACTGACAGACTTTTTCAATTTGAATGTTACTGCTCATACTGGCTTTATATAAGTGGTTATTTCGCCAATTATTTCGCCAAAAGCGTGTATGGGCGTGTATCGACGTGTACTGACGTGTAAATCCTCCATCACTTATCTCGCGCTTTCGGTCCCGGTCGATGGCGAAATACAATCGGGATACAAAAATGGGCGAAAAAGAGGTCAGAATCCGTTAGAATCCATCAGTAAGGGTATGGAAAAAGCTGCAGTAAAGCACGCTGTACTAATGGATTGTGACGGATTGTGACAATTACGTCATTTGCCGATGCAGAAGCGGGAGAAGATGGAGCCGAGGATTTCGTGGGTTGTGATTTCGCCGGTTATTTCTCCGAGATAGTGCATGCATTCACGGATGTCCTGCGACACGAAGTCGCCCGAGATGCCGCTGCGCAACCCGCCGAGGGCGCGTCTGATGGCTTCGCCAGCATGCAGAAGCGCATCGTAGTGGCGCGCGTTGGTCACGATGACAGCGTTGGGGTCGGTGTCGGCAACGGCGGCTGCTTCAATCAGGCTTTGCTCAAGCGAGTCAACGGCGATGTCGGCTTTTGCCGAGATTGTGGCTATCGCTGCCGACGGGGCGGCAGTGGCTACGGCTGAGCGCAGCGCGCTGATGTCGGCATCCGAAAGACAGTCGATTTTGTTGATTACGGCAACAAGATGCTTCCCTTCGGCGTGCGGCAGGATGTCGGCGACAACGGTGGCTATGTTGGCAACAGGCTGTGTGCCGTCGATCATCCAGAGGATTATCGCTGCCTCGTCAAGTTTTTTGAACGTCCGCTCAATACCCATTGTCTCTATAGCATCGGTGGTCTGGCGTATGCCTGCTGTGTCGATAAACCGAAATGTCAGTCCGCCGAGCGTTATGGTGTCCTCTATCACGTCGCGCGTTGTGCCGCGGATGTCGCTCACGAGCGCCTTGTCGTCGTGCAGCAACCGGTTGAGGAGTGTGGATTTTCCTGCGTTGGGCTCTCCCACTATCGCCACGGGAAATCCGTTTTTGATGGCGTTGCCGACTGCAAAAGAGTCGGCAAGGCGTGTCACGGCTGTGTTGATTTCTTCTGCGATGGCGATTAGACGTGTGCGGTCGGCAAACTCCACATCCTCTTCGCTGAAATCGAGTTCAAGTTCCATAAGCGACACGAATTCAAGCAGACGTTCGCGAAGGGAGGAGAGCATGCGGCTAAAACCGCCGCGCATCTGGCTTACGGCGATGCGGTGTGCCGCTTTCGAGCCACTTGCTATCACGTCGGCTACGGCTTCTGCCTGCGACAGGTCGAGACGCCCGTTCATAAATGCGCGACGCGTGAATTCGCCTCCCTCGGCGGCGCGGCATCCGTTGCCGATGAGCAGTGCTACAAGTTGCTGCTGCACCCATAGCGAGCCGTGGCACGACAGCTCGATGACATCCTCGCCAGTAAACGACCGTGGACCGCGGAATACGGCTGCCACAACCTCGTCGAGCGTCTCGCCGTCGGTGTCGACGATGCATCCGAGGTGCAGCGTGTGGGTCTGCACGGCATTAAGGTCGGCTCCGCGCCATGATTTCATCACGCACTTCACGGCGTCGCGTCCGCTGACGCGCACCACTGCTATTCCTCCCACTCCCGCCGGTGTCGACACGGCGCATATTGTGTCGTCGTTATGCTGGTTGATGTCTAATTGTTCCATTCGTAATAATCACAAGTTTTTTCTATTTCATTTTCCTCGTCGTCGGGCAGCGAAGAGAAGAAGTCAAACCCCGTGAGAGCCTCCACCTCGTCTACGCTTACTGCCTGCCGCTCAATCACCTTTTGTCCGCCTTCGTTCTTGTAGATGAATGCGATGGCTCGCTTCGGGGTGGCAAACGGAGCGAGCAGCACCTTGAAAAATCCGGTAGGCACAGCCACTTCGCTTTCCAAACGGTTGATGTGGCCTTGCACGATTGGCCCGGAAACTACAATGACTGCACTGTCGCGATCTGCCCACAGGCGCACTTTCTCCTCCAGACGCTTCCACCCGCCGCTGTTGAGCGAATGGTTCTGCGGACATATATTTGTCAGAAAAAACGACTCCTGCATCGCCTTCTTGCTCCATTTCATATCGGCAGCGGGAGCCATATGACCGCGGTCGTAGCCCGAACCCTTATAGTCGTCGGTAGTCGGACAGCCCTCAACGTCGGTGTCGCACATAAACTTGTCGTGACGCGGCTCCGCGCCCTGGATCTCGAAACGTGTGAGTTCGTAGACAACATAGTTGGGAATACGCAGGTCGGCGTTGAACGACGCGGTGTAGCCCTCATACGCAACAATCTGCTGCCGCAACCCCTCTGGAGCATTCACTTCCATAAGTGCCTCTACATCGACATTGCTGGCGGGCGCACCACTCTCAACACGCTTGAAGCCCAAATCCTTCGCATGTCCTATAAACCACCACACAGCCACGATAACCGCCACAACAATCACGGCAGTTCTCACCTGACGCGCGGTGCTGTTTCTTTTCTGATACTTCTTCTTTGCCATATCGATATTGATGACCGTGCAAAGTTACGACAAATAAACGTCAGTGGCAAGGGCTTCCACCTCCTCCCTCCTACCATTTATCCCAGATAGGTCATTAGAGATTTTTTCGTGCAAAAAGTCAGATTATAGTAGGCGGTGCCATCGTTATAGCATCTGTATACTAACACAATATGTATCTTTCGTTCAATTTCAAGACAAAATGAAAGCGAAATTTTCTAATTTGGGTTAAAAGAGCATCAAATTGCTCCATGATTGAAAATATTCCGCAGAAGGTGTGATTGAATCGAATTTTATTTGTACTTTAGCCATGTCTGCTGAAGATTGGTTTGATTTTTATTGCAACACGAAGTTAAGTGAATCTTCTGACATGACAAAGCACTGGGTAATACATTACTACTCAGTGCTTCAAATTAGTTTTATACAAAAGTGTTGCGGAAATTAGGATAATTAAATTTGAGGTATTCAAATCCAAAAATCATATAAGCCCATGAACAGTGTTCATAGTCAGACCGTCTCTTTAATTTGGAACATTGCAGACGATGTGCTGCGAGATATATTTGTGCGCGGACAGTACCGCGACGTAATTCTTCCCATGGTCGTACTTCGCCGTCTCGACGCTTTGCTTGAGTCGACGAAAGTGGCCGTCGAGGAAGAAATGAAGTTGGAGAAAGAAAACGGTTTCGACGACCTTGACGAACACGCCATCAAAAACATTACGGGGCTGTCGTACTACAACACGAGCCGCTGGACTCTCGCCCGCTTGAAACAGCAAGCCACGGGCGACAACGACATACTTTACGACAACTTTGCCGAATACCTCAACGGATTCAGCAAGAACGTGTCGGACGTTCTCACCAAGTTCGAGTTCTTCGCCAAGGCTCGAAAGCTCGCCGACCGCGACTGCTTGCTACCGCTCATCGAAAAAATCACCGACCCGTTTATCAACCTCACCGACCAGCCCGTCAAAGACCCCAACGGCCTGACGCTCCCTGCAGTGAGCAACATCGACATGGGCACAATCTTCGAGGAACTGCTGCGCCGCTTCAACGAGGAGAACAACGAGGAGGCAGGTGAGCACTTCACGCCGCGCGACGTCATTCACCTGCTTTCGCAAATGGTGTTCGAACCCGTGCTCGACGACCTGCCCCAGATTATACAGATTTACGACCCGGCTTGCGGCAGCGGCGGCATGCTCACCGAGGCGAGCGACTACCTCATCAGCCGCGGCGTGGCCCAGGACGCCATAGAGATTTCCGGCACGGAAATCAACCCCGAAACCTACGCCATCTGCAAGTCAGACCTCATCATCAAGAACGTAAACCCCGACGGCATCCACTGCGGCAACACACTTACCATCAACCACTTCGCCAACCGCACGTTCGGGTATATGATTACCAACCCTCCCTACGGCAAGTCGTGGAAGGAGGACAAGAAGAAAATCTACCACGACAAGGAGCTGACCGACAGCCGCTTCTTCCTGCCCCTGCAGCAATTCGACGGCGAGACCGCCGATGTGGACTGCTGCACTCGCACTTCCGACGGCCAGCTGATGTTCGTGCTTGAGATGCTCGACAAGCTCAAGCCCCTCGACGTGCAGCCACAGGGGTCGCGCATCGCCTCTGTGCACAACGGCTCTGCGCTCTTCACGGGCGACGCCGGGCAAGCCGAGAGCGACATCCGCCGCTACCTGCTCGAAAACGACCTTGTCGATGCCATAATCCAACTCCCCAACAATATCTTCTACAACACGGGCATCGCCACCTACTGCTGGATATTCACCAACAAGAAAGAGCCGCAGCGCCAGGGCCGGGTGCAGCTCATCGACGCATCGCAAGCCTACGAGAAGCTCCGCAAGAACCAGGGCAACCGCAACTGCACCATCGAGCCTTACCGCGATGAGATACTGCGCATCTATCAGGAGTTCAGCGAGTGCGAAGCCACTGCTGACTGCCCTGTGCGTTGCAAGATATTCGACACCGACGAGTTCCGCTACCACTCCGTCACCATTGAGCGACCGCTTCGACTTCGCGCCCAGTTCAACGCCGAACACATCGACAACATGATTTTCGACCCCAAGCAGGACGAACTCTCACGTTGGCTCTACGGCAAATATGGCGAGCAAGTATTCACCGACTTGTCCTCGGAAATACAAGATATTCGTGAATACTTCGCCGACAACGACATAAAAATCACCGACAAGAATTTCAAAAAACTCATCGGCCCCGAGGCTTGGAAGCAGCGTCGTGATTTACAAAACACAGCCAACCGCCTCGCTCGTGAAATCGGCACCGCCGTTTTCATGGATTACAACGAGTTTTTTGCTCTCTGCCAAAGCACGGTCAAACAACTCGGCATCAACATCTCCAAGGCCGACCTCGACAAGAAAATCTGCCGCCTAATGGCAGTAGCCGACCCCGAAGCCGACCCGGTCATCTCCAAGCGCATCAAGCGCACAGCCGCCGACTATAAGACACTCGTTGACCTTTTCGGTGTCGACCCCGAAGACCTTGCCGACTACGGCCTCTATGCCGACGGCAAGGAGTATATCATCTACGAGAGCGACAGCAACTTGCGCGACACCGAGAAGATTCCCGTGTCCGACGACATCTATGAATACTTCAAGCGCGAGGTTAAGCCATACGCCGACGACGCTTGGATCAACCTCCCGCAAACCAAAATCGGCTGCGAGATTTCCTTTACCAAATACTTCTACGAGCCGAAGCCGTTGCGCACTCTCGCTGAAAACGAGAGCGACATCGTGACCCTTGACCGCGAAAGCCAAGAGATACTTCGTTCAATCCTTAACATCGTCGGATAATGGCAGCATACGAAACATACAAAGACTCCGGCGTTAAATGGCTCGGCACGATACCAAGCCATTGGGAAGTAGATAAAATACGTTATTTTTTTGACGAAATTACCGAATTGAATTTGAACCGACAAAGCTCAAATCAACTTCAATTTAAGTTCGGCACTATAATTCCTAAGTCAGACCTATCAGTTGATGAAAATGTTTGGCAAACAATTTCAAAATATACTGTAGTTAAACCCGATGATATTATTATAAACGGTCTTAACCTCAATTACGACCTTCTTTCTCACAGAGTCGGTCGCGTTAGAGAAAACGGTGTTATAACTTCTGCATACGTTCATATCCGACCGCATGAAGATATTTGTGCCAAATATTATGAATACCTTTTCAAAGCTATGGACGCTCGAAAAGTATTTCATGGCTTTGGTACAGGTGTTCGCGCTACCTTATCTTATAAAGAATTAAGGCAGAAGCCTATCGCCATTCCGCCTATTGCGGAGCAGGAGGCGATTGTGGCTTACTTGGATAAGGCTACGGGTGAGATAGACCGCGCCATTGAGGTGCAGCAGCAGATGATTGACGCTCTCAACGAGCGCATACAAATAATCATCTCCCGCGCCGTAACCAAAGGTCTCAACCTCGATGCTAAGATTGGGAAAGATGGTTTTCCGGCTCATTGGGAAGTTTTTCCTTTGCGCTACGCCATGTCTATCAGAAATGGATATACCCCATCAAAAGCAAATCCTGCATTTTGGGAAAACGGCACAATCCCTTGGTATCGCATGGAGGATATTCGCAAATCCGGACGGATGCTAAATGAAGCAATTCAATGTGTAACCCCTAAAGCAGTGAAGTCCGCAGGAACATTTGATGCCGGTTCTTTCATTTTGGCTATTTGCACCGCGTCAATAGGCGAACACGCAATGTTAATTGCTGATTCGCTTGCGAATCAGCAATTTGCGAATCTTAAGATTCGCAAATCGCTGTCTGCTCGTATAAATCCAATGTTTATGTTTTATTATATGTATGTCATTGGAGATTTCTGCCGCAATAACGCCAATTCAACCTGTTTTCAATATGTAGATATGTCTGGGCTAAAAAGATTCCCCGTGCCTATTCCTAGGCCTGAAGAACAAGAAGCCATAGTCGATTATCTAAATACCAATACAGCCGGCATAAAGCAGCAGATAGCCAATTGCCAGCGTATGATTGACTTGCTGACAGAGCGCAAGCAAATAATAATCAATCAGGTAGTAACCGGAAAGGAGAAAGTGATATAGCATTATGGAGAAAAAGAAACTTACCATAGAACAACTTCGCAATATGCGAGAGAGCGAGGACCATGTTGAGTTCAAACGCTGTCAACAAGGAAACCTCTCGTTCAACGGCTCGGACAAACAAAAACCCTCCGACCGCCGCAAGTGTATTCTCGGTTACGTCGTGGCATTGGCAAACGCAAATGGTGGCTACCTCGTCTTGGGTATGGAAGATGCCTTTCCACACAAGGTAGTCGGCACAAGTCAATGTGAAAACGCTTTGGGTAAGTTGGAAAATGAGATCTACAAGGCTCTGCAAATCCCGGTAGATGCTTACGAACTTTTCGATGAGCAAAACAACCGTGTTGTGGTGGTTGAAATTCCACGCCACCCCGTAGGAAAGGCGTTGCGTTTTGAGGATGTACCCTTGTGGCGTTCGGGCGAGGAACTGATTCCAATGCCCGACAAAGTTCTATTCTCCATTCTGCAAGAAACCGACCCCGATTATTCGCAAGCTATTTGTGAGGGTGTGACGATTGATGACCTTGATAAAGAGGCCATCGACATTCTTAAAGAGAAATATGCCCGCAAACAGAACAATCCTACATTTACATCACTTTCTGACCGTCAGGCTCTCAGCGACCTCAAACTAATAGAGGGCAACAAAGTGACAAATGCGGCTGTGCTTCTTGTCGGTAAAGCTGAAATCATACAGCAGAATTTTCCACAAGCGAAAGTGCAGCACGAATTTCGCACCACAGAAGGGCAAGAACGCTTCGACAAGCGACTCTCTTTTGTTGCGCCCTTCTATATCCTCATTGACCAACTGTGGAAAGCAGTCAACGACCGCAACGGCAGCGTTCCGGTGCAAGAGGGCGCTTATATGTTTGATATACCGTTCTTCAACGAGGAGGTTATACGCGAAGTGATAAATAATGCTTTCGCACATCGCGACTACCGATTGGCGAGTGAAATAGTTATCAAACAATATCCCACCAAACTTTCTGTCATAAGTCCCGGCGGCTTCCCTATCGGTGTGACTTTGGAGAACATTCTTACTGTGTCAAGTACACCGCGCAATAGACTCTTGGCTGATGTGCTTGCCGCAACCGGCATAGTTGAACGCTCCGGTCAGGGTATGGATGTAATCTTCCGTCTCACTTTGTCGGAAGGCAAGCAGACACCTGATTACAGTAAAACAAATGACTACCAAGTGACCGCAATACTTTCGGCCACTGTTAAAGATCCGGGCTTCGCATTGTTCATCAAAAGTATTCAGCAAGAGCTTCCCGAAAATCAAAAACTGTCGGTCTTCGATGTCCTTACCTTTTGCGCCATTCGTGAAGGCAAGCAGCCTAAAGATAAGGAAATCGCCAAGAGGTTGTATTCTATGGGCTATCTTGAAAAACGGGGTAAGACTTCGGCTATTCGCTATATACTGCCTCGCAGATATTACGAACTCACCGGCAATCAATCAGAGTATTCAGAACTTACAGATTGGGACGATGAACAGATTTGGAGTGTATTATTTCGTTATCTTAAGAAATACGGTACAGCCAAGAAAACCGATATTGCAAAGTTAATCGGGCAGCATATCTCGGACAGCCAGTTAAGACGCCTCCTTGAAAGACTTTCCGAAGGACCTAACCCACCTCTAATCAAGGAAGGGAAAACGCGCAATTTGACATATTCGCTCTCAAAGGACTATTTAGGACAGGTTGACTTGCTTAATGAGGCAACACGTAGAGGGTTAAGTCAAATGATACAAGAGGTGACTCAACAAAATGCCTCTTTCAAAACCTCAATAAAATCAAGTGACGAAATAAATGACGAAATAAATACTTAAACCACCTCATTTGGTATATCTCCCATTGATGTAACACACTGAAAATGAGGTGGTACAAAGTGACAGAATAAGTGACTGAATAATTGACCGAATATGTCAGTAATACAACATACCAACACCCGCGAGGACGGGTTTGAACAATTGATAGAACGCGCCCTTGTCGGCACCACAATCGAGAGCCGACGCGCCCAGGGCATCGAACTCAATGCAGAGGCCGCAGCCGCCCAAACGCCCTCGGCAGAAAATTTCTATTGGGGCTTGCCCAAGGATTTCCTGCATCGCGAGGCCGTGGACGAGCGTCGGCTTTGGTCGTTCCTCACCACAACCCAAGCCGACCTGCTCGACCAGTGGCGCGGTCGCGGTGGCAGCGTCAAGGATGCTGTTATCAAGGAATTGAAGCGCACCATAGAGAGCCGCGGCGTGCTCGACATACTCAAAAACGGCCTCGAGGTTGACAACCTGCAAGCCTCAAAGCGGTTGCGTCTTTTCTACCCGAAACCGACCGCCGCCGACAGCGCTGAGAGCCATACTAAATATGCATCAAATCAATTCTCAATTACGCGCCAAGCCATTTACTCACTGATCAATCCCGGCAACGAGATTGACATGGTGGTATTCGTAAACGGATTGCCGCTATTCACATTCGAGCTTAAAAACCCCTGGACGGGGCAGACTGCCGCTTACAACGGACGCAAACAATATCGTGAGCACCGCGACCCGCGCGACCCGCTGCTTATGTTTGGGCGTTGCCTCGCTCATTTTGCAGTCGATAAAGATGAGATTTGGTTTACTACCAAACTCAAAGGCAAAGACACATACTTTATGCCTTTCAATCAAGGCTTACCTTATGGTGCAGGAGCCGGTAATCCCGTAAATCCCAACGGTATGAAAACGTCATACCTTTGGGAGCGCATACTGCGCAAGGACGTGATTGCCGAAATAATCTCTAACTTCGCGCTCTTTGACTACGGTGAAGCCAAGACCGACAAGAAAGTGCCGCACATACTCAAAAACGCCAAACTGCTCATCTTCCCACGCTTCCACCAACTCGACGTGGTGGACAAACTTATGGAAGATGTCGAAACCGAGGGTATTGGCAAACGCTATCTCATTCAGCACTCGGCAGGTTCGGGTAAATCCAACTCCATAACGTGGCTCGCCTTTAAGCTCATCAAGGCTATGCCTCGGTCGCTGAATGTCAAGCGAGCCAAGGCTCTCGACACTCCGCTGTTCAACACTGTTATCGTAGTTGTTGACCGCAAAATACTCGACCGACAGCTTACGCTTAACGTCAAGGCTTTCGCCAACTCCGACAAGATAATCTCTCATGCCGACACATCGGCACAACTTCGCCAAGCCATAGAGGACGGCAAGCGCATAGTCATCACCACTATTCAGAAATTCCCTTATATCGTTGACGACATAAAGGATATGAGCAGTAATAACTTCGCCATACTTATCGACGAGGCACACAGTAGCCAAAGCGGTATCGCCGCTGACAAACTCAATGCTGCGATAGCCTCCGACCCCGACCTGGGCGGCGCTGATACTGACCAATTTATCGACAAGTTGATACAAGAGCGAAAGATGAGCGAGAACGCATCATATTTCGCCTTTACCGCCACGCCCAAGCGCGAGACCCTCGAACGCTTCGGCATACAGCAACCCGACGGCTCGTTCCGCCCTTTCCACCTCTACTCGATGCGCCAAGCCATAGAGGAGGGTTTCATCCTCGATGTGGTCACAAACTACACCACCTACCACAGTTTCTACGAGGTGGTGAAGAACACCGACGAGAACCCGGAATACGACGAGACCCGCGCACAAAAACTGCTGCGCAAGATGGTTGAGCGCGAACCGCACACTATCGAGGCCAAGGCCGAGGTGATGCTCAACCACTTCGACGCCAAGATTGTGCGCTCGCGCAAACTCAAAGGAAAGGCGAAGGCCATGGTCGTTACCAAGGACATCGAATGCGCCATACGCTACTACCACGCCTTGCGCAAGCTGGCCGAGAAGATGCACCTGCGCTACAACATCCTCGTGGCTTTCTCGGGCGAGAAGACCGTGGACGGCGTACCCTACACCGAGAGAGGTCTCAACGGCTTTGCCGATACCAAGACCGCGGAGGAGTTTGACAAGGACGATAACCGCATACTCGTTGTGGCCAACAAGTATCTGACGGGCTTCGACCAGCCCAAGCTCGCTGTGATGTATGTAGACAAGCCACTCGGAGGGGTGCTTGCCGTTCAGACCCTCTCACGCCTCAACCGCAACGCGCCCGACCTGGGCAAGCGCAGCGAGGACGTGTTCGTGCTTGATTTTTTCAACACCGTCGAGGGCATCAAGGAGGCGTTCGACCCGTTCTACACCTCTACAACACTCGAACAGGCCACCGACCCCAACGTGCTCAGCGAGCTGCGCCACACGCTGCTCGACCTCGGTGTGTTCACCGATGAAGAAATCGAGGAGTTCAACGACTTGTATCTGCACGGCGCGGATCAAGACCGACTTGCACCGCTGCTCGATGCGGCACAGCACCGCTACGACGAAGAGATAGAATGGCCCGAAAACGGCAAGGCCGACTTCAAGATGAAGTGCAAGCAGTTCGTGAAAGTATATTCCCGAATCGCCGCCATTATGGCCTTCGACGCTCCGGCTTGGGAGAAGATGTATTGGTATCTGCGCCACCTCATACCGCAGCTCCGCGTGCCCGAGAACGGCGGCATTGATGTCTCGGACCTGCTCGACAAGACCGACCTCAACACCTACTGCCTGAGCCGCACGGCTCTCAACGAGCAGATAGTGCTCAACGCCGAGGAGGCCATCATCAATCCTCTCGCCCCGACTATGGTAAACGCCGGAGGTACCGAGGAAGACCGAACACAGTTTGACATCATTCTGCAGCACTTCAACGAGCGGCACATGAACGGCTGGGACGCAACGCCCGAAGAACAACGCACCAAGGTAATACGTGTTGCCGAACTTGTCCGCGCCAACGCCCGTTACCTCTCGCAGGTTGTTGGCAATCCCGACACCGAGGCCGCCGACCGCCGTTTCCAAGACATTATCGACGAGATAATGCTGCAACAGCGCTCGGTGGATATGTCGCTTTACCGTGAGTTCCGCAACGAGGGCTTCCGCCATGACTTCATCAACCTGGTACGAGCTGCCCTCGAAAACGGCGACCGCCTCTCAGACATTCGCTTTCAACGTAACCCCGATGACGCACAATAATCCCACAGAGATATGGCTGAAAGAATAGAAGAATCCCCTTGGAATAAAATACTATAACAGAAAGTCTCAGGACTTTACGTTGTTTTGCCAGACGGCACAATGCTGCAAGGCAAAACAGGCATCGAAACGTTCCTCATGTTTGTCGAAGAAATGGGCTGGGAACGTATTCGAGACCTTAATTTTCTTCACGGCGAAGAAAACATTGTGCTTAACTACCAACCCGACAACCGCTACCGCGAAGTTGCCCCGGGCTGGTATATCTACACAGGGCATCGAGGCGTAGCTCGTGCCAAATTCATCCTTCTTATTGCCAACTCTCTCGACCAAAAGGTCGTAGTAAATTGGGATAAGACCGAATAAACCCGCCATCCGCAATTGATGCCTGGATTTGTGCAGTAAAAATAACCGATTTTTACCATTCCGCCGAAGATATCCGTTTTTTTGACGGAATTCCGAAAAAAGGCAGCCCGACGAACCAATCGCCGGGCTATCTTTATTGTCAGTTTTTTCAATCAGTTTCTTTATTTGCCTTTCTCTTCAGCCTTCTTGATTTTGGCAGCGTCTTCAGCCGCTTCAGCCTCAAGACGGGCATTGAGACTCTTGTCGAGATATTCAAAGTCTTCCTTGCTTCCTACAACAAGCGAGTTGTAGTCGCGCAGACCTGTTCCGGCTGGAATCAAGTGACCGCAGATAACGTTCTCCTTCATGCCCTCCAGATTGTCGGTCTTGCCGTTGATTGCTGCCTCGTTGAGCACCTTCGTGGTTTCCTGGAAGGAAGCCGCCGACATGAAGCTTGAAGTCTGCAATGCTGCACGGGTGATACCCTGAAGCATCTGGTCGGACGTTGCCGGAACGGCATCGCGCACCTGTACGAGATTCAAGTCCTTGCGCTTCAAAGCGGAGTTCTCGTCGCGGAGTTTGCGCGCTGTGATGATTTGGCCGGCCTGGAGATTCTGTGAGTCACCGGCGTCGGTAACCACCTTCTTGCCCCAAATGCGGTCGTTCTCATCCATAAAGTCGCGCTTGTCGACAACCTGCGACTCAAGGAAGCGGGTGTCGCCCGGATCAAGGATGCAGACCTTGCGCATCATCTGACGCACAATCACCTCAAAGTGCTTGTCGTTGATCTTCACACCCTGCATGCGATAGACGTCCTGAACCTCGTTGACGATGTATTCCTGAACGGCTGTCGGGCCCTTGATGTTAAGAATGTCTGACGGAGTGATCGCACCGTCTGAAAGCGGTGTGCCGGCGCGCACGTAATCGTTTTCCTGTACGAGGATTTGCTTCGACAACGGCACGAGATATTTCTTCACTTCGCCAATCTTCGATGTCACGCTGATTTCGCGGTTACCACGCTTGATTTTTCCGAACATAACCTCGCCGTCGATTTCTGAAACGATGGCTGGGTTAGACGGGTTGCGTGCCTCGAAGAGCTCAGTGACACGTGGAAGACCACCGGTGATATCACCTGCGTTACCAGATGCGCGCGGTGTCTTCATAAACACCTGACCTGCCTTGATTTCATCGCCGTCCTCAATCATAAGGTGGGCGTTGACAGGGAATGAATATGTTTTCAGCACCTGTCCGTTGGCGTCAACGATGTTGACCTCCGGCACCTTGGTGCGGTCTTTCGACTCTATGATAATCTTTTCGTGCAAACCGGATGTCTCGTCGGTTTCCTTGCGGTAAGTAACACCTTCAATCACGTTGACGAATTGTGCCTTACCGGCAACCTCGCTGACAACAACGGCGTTGAACGGGTCCCATTCGCAGATTACGTCGCCTTTCTTGACTGTTGCTCCGTTGCCGAAGTAAAGTTTCGAACCATAAGGGATGTTGGTGTTTGTCAGCACCATGCCCGTATTGGCGTCGACGATACGCATTTCTGCCAGACGGCCTACAACTACGTCGCAGTCCTCTGTCTTAACCGTGCGGAGCTCTTCAATCTCAAGCACACCGTCGTAGCGTGATGTCACTGACGATACGGCTGCGATATTGGATGCCACACCACCGACGTGGAATGTACGGAGGGTCAGCTGCGTACCCGGCTCACCGATTGACTGTGCCGCGATTACGCCGACAGCCTCGCCTTTCTGAACCATACGGTTGGTCGACAGGTTGCGGCCGTAGCACTTGGCGCAGACGCCCTTCTTCGACTCGCAGGTAAGCACCGAACGCACTTCAACCGACTCAATCGGCGACTTCTCGATACGCTCTGCTGCTGCATCGTTGATTTCCTCGCCGCTCTTCACGATGATGTCGCCTGTCAATGGGTCTATCACATCGTGAACCGACACACGTCCGAGAATGCGCTCGCTGAGAGTTGCAACAACGTCTTCGTTGTTCTTAAGCTCTGTGCAGACAAGTCCGCGAAGCGTGCCGCAGTCCTCCTCGGTGATAATCACGTCGTGGGCTACGTCGACAAGACGACGGGTAAGATAACCGGCGTCGGCGGTCTTCAATGCCGTATCCGCAAGACCCTTGCGGGCACCGTGGGTAGAAATGAAGTACTCCAACACTGAAAGGCCTTCCTTGAAGTTCGCCAAAATCGGGTTCTCGATAATCTGACCGCCCTCGGCACCGCTCTTCTGCGGCTTGGCCATAAGACCACGCATACCGGCGAGCTGACGAATCTGGTCCTTAGAACCACGGGCTCCTGAGTCAAGCATCATGAAGATTGGGTTGAAGCCCTGGTTGGCTGCTGTAAGCTGCTTCATCAATGTGCTTGTCAAGCGGGAGTTGACGTGCGTCCAAATATCAATAATCTGGTTGTAGCGCTCGTTGTTGGTGATGAATCCCATGTTGTAGTTGTTCATCACTTCTTCAACCTGCGCGTAACCTTCTTTTACGTATTCTTCCTTCTCGGCAGGGATAAGCACGTCGCCCAAGTTGAACGACAAGCCGCCCTTGAATGCCATGTAGTAACCGAGGTTCTTGATGTCGTCAAGGAACTTGGCTGAACGAACCACACCGCAACGCTTGATGACGGCGCCGATGATGTCGCGCAACGATTTCTTGGAAATCAATGTGTTGACATAACCCATCTCCTCTGGCACGTTCTGGTTGAAGAGCAAACGTCCGACAGACGTTTCCTTAACCATTGTCTTCACGAGGTTTCCGTTTTCGTCAAGGTCGTCGACAACAACAGAGATTATGGCGTGAAGCGTACATTTGCCTTCGTTGTATGCAATCTGAGCCTCTTCCGGTCCGTAGAACACAAGACCCTCGCCCTTGTCGCCCTTGCGGAGCTTGGTGATGTAGTACAGACCAAGCACCATATCCTGCGACGGCACGGTGATAGGAGCGCCGTTGGCCGGGTTAAGGATGTTGTGCGCGCCGAGCATCAGCAACTGTGCCTCGAGCACTGCCTCGTTGCCGAGAGGCAAGTGAACTGCCATCTGGTCACCGTCGAAGTCGGCGTTGAACGCCGTACATGCCAACGGGTGCAACTGGATAGCCTTGCCCTCGATCATGCGTGGCTGGAATGCCTGGATACCAAGACGGTGAAGTGTCGGGGCACGGTTGAGAAGCACCGGATGACCCTTCATCACGTATTCAAGGATATCCCATACAATCGGCTCCTTGCGGTCTACAATCTTCTTGGCGCTCTTCACTGTCTTCACAATGCCGCGCTCAATAAGCTTGCGGATAATAAACGGTTTATAAAGTTCGGCTGCCATGTCTTTTGGCAAACCGCATTCATGCATCTTCAATTCCGGGCCTACAACGATTACCGAACGCGCTGAGTAGTCGACACGCTTACCGAGCAAGTTCTGACGGAAACGTCCCTGCTTACCCTTCAAACTGTCGCTGAGTGACTTCAACGGACGGTTGCTCTCGGTCTTTACAACGCTTGACTTGCGTGAGTTGTCGAGCAATGAGTCGACTGCCTCCTGAAGCATACGCTTCTCGTTGCGGAGAATCACCTCTGGCGCCTTGATCTCGATAAGGCGTTTCAAGCGGTTGTTACGGATAATGACTCTACGATAAAGGTCGTTCAAATCGCTGGTGGCGAAACGGCCGCCGTCCAACGGAACGAGCGGGCGCAATTCCGGAGGAGTGACAGGCACCACTTTCAGCACCATCCACTCCGGTTTGTTGCGGTTTTTCGACGCACGGAACGACTCTACAACCTGCAGACGCTTCAATGCCTCCGTCTTGCGCTGTTGCGACGTGTCGGTGTCGGCACGGTGGCGCAACTCGTAAGAAAGGCTGTCAAGGTCTACGCTCTTCAACAAATCGTAGATTGCGTCGGCACCCATCTTGCAGATGAACTTGTTGGGGTCTGAGTCCTCGAGCATCGAGTTCTCGCGCGGCAACTTGTCCACGATTTCAAGATATTCGTCTTCCGAAAGGAGGTCGAGACGGGCAAGGTCCTCATGACCCTCAAGCTCGGCTGCGGCTCCAGGTTGGATTACGATATAGCGCTCGTAGTAGATTACAGAATCAAGCTTCTTCGACGGCAAGCCGAGAAGATAACCGATTTTGTTAGGCAATGAGCGGAAATACCAGATATGGGCTACCGGCACGACCAAAGAGATATGGCCTGTACGTTCGCGGCGCACTTTCTTCTCTGTAACTTCCACACCGCAACGGTCGCAGACGATGCCTTTGTAACGGATGCGTTTGTACTTTCCGCAGTGGCACTCATAGTCCTTTACCGGACCAAAAATGCGCTCGCAGAACAGACCGTCGCGTTCAGGTTTGTAAGTTCGATAGTTGATCGTCTCAGGCTTGAGCACCTCGCCGTATGACCGCTCAAGGATTTCTTCCGGCGAAGCAAGCCCGATCGTAATCTTCGAAAAGTTACTTTTTATTCTATTATCTTTATTGAATGCCATATTCTTTTGTCGTTTTATTCCAAGTTTATGCTAAGTCCCAGACCACGAAGCTCGTGCAGAAGCACGTTCAAGGATTCAGGTATGCCCGGAGTTGGCATAGGCTCGCCTTTGACGATTGCCTCGTATGCCTTGCTGCGGCCAACCACGTCGTCACTCTTGATTGTCAGGATCTCTTGAAGGATGTGGGATGCGCCGAATGCCTCAAGCGCCCAAACCTCCATCTCTCCGAAACGCTGTCCACCGAATTGTGCCTTACCGCCGAGTGGCTGCTGCGTAATCAATGAGTACGGGCCAATGCTGCGGGCATGCATCTTGTCTTCAACCATGTGGCCGAGCTTAAGCATGTAGATTACACCAACGGTTGCCGGTTGGTCGAAGCGCTCGCCTGTGCCGCCATCGTAAAGGTATGTCTTACCATAGCGTGGCACTCCCGCCTTGTCGGTCCATGAATTGAGGTCGTCGAGGCTCGCTCCGTCGAAAATCGGAGTGGCGAATTTCTCGCCAAGCTCGCGGCCTGCCCATCCGAGAACGGTCTCGAAAATCTGTCCCAAGTTCATACGAGACGGCACACCAAGCGGGTTCAAAACGATATCCACTGGAGTTCCGTCGGCAAGGAACGGCATATCTTCCTGACGCACTACGCGCGAAACGATACCCTTGTTACCGTGGCGACCCGCCATCTTGTCACCGACACCGATTTTACGCTTCTTGGCAACATAAACCTTGGCAAGCTGCATGATGCCTGAAGGAAGCTCGTCGCCGATAGAGAAGTCAAACTTCTTGCGGCGCAATTCTGCATCGATTTCCTTCGACTTGCGCAGATAGTTGATAATCGTGTCGTGGATCATATCGTTCTTGTGAGCGTCTGTTGTCCACTTGCTGAGGTTGATGGTGTCGAATTCCTCGATGCCCTTCAAATACTCTGCCGTAAACTTCTCGCCCTTAGGAATAACCTCTGTGCCGAGGAAGTCCTTCACGCCTTGCGAAGTCTTGCCGTCGGTAAGCGTGATGAGTTTCTCGATAAGACGTGCCTTCAAAGCCACCTGACGCTGTTCGAATTCCTCGTCCATCTGCTGAAGCTCAAGGTTTGCCGCCTTGCCCTTCTTCTTCTGTGCCTTTGCATAAAGGTTGGTCTTAACAATCACACCCTTCAACGAAGGAGATGCCTTCAACGACGCATCCTTCACATCGCCGGCCTTGTCACCGAAGATGGCACGGAGAAGTTTTTCCTCCGGCGTCGGGTCGCTCTCGCCCTTAGGTGTGATCTTACCTATAAGGATGTCGCCCGGCACAACGTGTGCGCCCACACGGACAATTCCGCGCTCGTCGAGATCCTTTGTAGCGTCCTCGCTGACGTTTGGAATGTCTGACGTAAGTTCCTCCATTCCTCGTTTTGTCTCGCGCACCTCAAGAGAGTACTCGCTGACGTGGACAGACGTAAGGATATCCTCACGCACCATGCGCTCGTTGAGCACGATGGCATCCTCGTAGTTGTAACCCTTCCATGGCATGAACGCCACCTTAAGGTTGCGGCCGAGTGCGAGCTCGCCGTTTTCCGTGGCATAACCCTCTGTCAGAATCATTCCCTTCTCGACGCGCTGTCCCTTCTTGCAGATTGGACGCAAGTCGATTGTGGTGCTCTGGTTGGTCATGCGGAATTTCGGAATGATATATTCTTTAACCGAGTCCTCGAAATTCACGAATTCCTCGTCCTCAGTACGGTCATAGCGGATTCTGATAACGCTGGCGTCAACGAACTCGATGACACCGGCGCCCTCTGCCATAATCTGTGTGCGGGAGTCGTGGGCAAGCTGCTTCTCAATGCCTGTGCCGACAATAGGAGCCTCGCTGCGCAACAACGGCACAGCCTGGCGCATCATGTTCGATCCCATCAACGCACGGTTGGCATCATCGTGCTCAAGGAACGGAATCAAAGATGCGGCGATTGAGGCAATCTGCATCGGCGACACGTCCATAAGCTGCACTTCTTCCGGTGCTACCACAGGGAAGTCGGCGTCAAGACGCGCTTTAACCTTGTTTTTTACGAAAGTGCCGTCATCGTTAAGCGGAGCGTTGCCCTGCGCGATGATCTGACCTTCCTCGATTTCCGCTGTCAGATAAGTGACATGGCTGTTGTCGAGATCCACCTTGCTGTTCTCAACCTTGCGGTAAGGAGTCTCGATAAAGCCGAGGTTGTTAATTTTAGCAAACACACACAACGACGAAATCAAACCGATGTTAGGACCCTCAGGGGTCTCAATCGGGCAAAGACGTCCGTAGTGGGTGTAGTGCACGTCGCGCACCTCAAATCCGGCACGGTCACGCGACAAACCGCCAGGACCGAGAGCCGACATTCTTCGCTTGTGAGTAATCTCGGCAAGCGGGTTGGTCTGGTCCATGAACTGCGACAATGCGTTGGTTCCGAAGAACGTATTGATAACGGAAGAGATTGTCTTGGCGTTGATCAGGTCAATCGGAGTAAACACCTCGTTGTCGCGGACGTTCATACGCTCACGGATTGTACGCGCCATACGTGCAAGACCCACTCCAAACTGGTTGTAGAGCTGCTCGCCGACTGTGCGCACACGACGGTTCGAAAGGTGGTCGATATCGTCGACATCCGACTTCGAATTGATAAGCTCAATCAAATACTTGATGATGGCGATGATGTCTTCCTTAGTCAACACTTTCACCTCCTCCGGCACTGTAAGCGACAATTTCTTGTTGATGCGGTAACGGCCCACATCGCCCAAGTCATAACGCTTCTCGGAGAAGAAAAGGTTGGTTATCACCTCACGCGCGCTCGCATCGTCCGGTGGCTCCGCGTTGCGCAATTGGCGATAGATATAGTTGATAGCCTCTTTTTCAGAGTTGCTTGAGTCTTTCTGGAGTGTATTGAAGATAATCGAGTAGTCGCTCATGTCTACATCCTCCTTGTGCAGAAGGATGGTCTGAAGTCCCGAATCAAGGATTTCCTGGATATGCTCCTCCTCGATAACGGTCTCGCGGTCGATGACCACATCGTTTCGCTCAATCGAAACCACCTCGCCGGTGTCTTCGTCAACGAAATCTTCAACCCACGTTTTCAACACACGGGCGGCAAGCTTGCGGCCAATGCATTTCTTCAGGTTCGTTTTGTTTACTTTTATTTCCTCAGCAAGACCAAAGATTTCTATGATGTCTTTATCGCTGTCAAGACCGATGGCACGCAACAATGTTGTTACCGGCAATTTCTTCTTGCGGTCGATGTAGGCATACATCACATTGTTGATGTCAGTGGCAAACTCTATCCATGAGCCACGGAACGGGATGATACGTGCTGAATACAATTTGGTTCCGTTGGCGTGTGTGCTCTGTCCGAAGAACACACCAGGCGAACGGTGCAGCTGCGACACGACAACGCGCTCCGCACCGTTGATCACAAATGTGCCCTTTTCCGTCATATACGGAATCGGTCCAAGATAAACATCCTGGATTACGGTGTCGAAGTCCTCATGGTCGGGATCCGTACAGTATAATTTTAATTTTGCCTTCAACGGCACACTATATGTCAAGCCGCGCTCAAGACATTCCTCTATCGTATATCTCGGCGGGTCGATGTAATAGTCTAAGAATTCGAGCACAAAGTTATTCCTTGTGTCGGCAATTGGAAAGTTTTCCGCAAAAACCTTGTACAATCCCTCGTTCTTTCTCTTCTCTAACGGAGTGTCCAGCTGCAAGAAATCGTGAAACGACTTCAGCTGAATCTCCAAAAAGTCGGGGAAGGGCAACGGATTCTTTACGGAGGCGAAATTTACGCGTGGTTTTACTGTTGAAACTGACATAAAAATAATATTAATTGAACCCGAAATTGAAAATAACACAAAAAGGTTAAGAATCGACTTTATAGGGGATTCTTAACCTAATTACCTGAATTTCAGGCAATATTATTTAAGTTCAACTTCAGCTCCAGCCTCTTCGAGTTGTTTCTTAAGAGCCTCAGCCTCAGCTTTAGCAACACCTTCCTTGATTGTGCTAGGTGCACCGTCTACCAAGTCCTTAGCTTCTTTCAAACCAAGACCACAAGCTTCCTTAACGGCCTTTACAACCTGAAGCTTAGAAGCGCCTGCGCTCTTCAATACTACATCGAATGCTGATTTCTCTTCCTCAGCAGCAGCGCCGGCAGCAGGGCCAGCAGCAACAGCTACAGCTGCAGCAGCAGGTTCAATACCATATTCGTCTTTCAAAATCTGAGCAAGTTCGTTTACTTCTTTTACTGAGAGGTTAACTAATTGTTCTGCAAATGCTTTCAAATCTGCCATAATTGTATAATTTTTTATTGTTATTTTTTTGTTTATTATTTGTTAGAGAGTGTTTCAAGAATACCATGCAACTTGTTGCCTGACGACTGCAGTGCGGAAACAACGTTTTTGGCCGGTGACTGGAGCAATGCAACAACCTCTGCGATGAGCTCGTTCTTGCTCTTGATCTTCGACAATGTGTCGAGCTGATCAGCACCCATATAAACTGTTTCTTCCACATAAGCGGCCTTCAAAACTGGCAACTCTGATCCTTTCTTGTGGAACTCCTTGATTGCTTTGGCAGGAGCGTTTCCTACATTTGAGAACAGCATTGCAGTTGTTCCAGTCAACGCTGGATACAATTCTGAATAATCGCCTTCCAATTGCTCTAAAGCCTTGTGAAGCAACGTATTCTTAACAACCATCATCTTCACTTCCGCGTTGAAGCAAGCGCGACGGAACGCACTTGTCTGCTCAGCGTCCATGCTGGTAGTGTCGGTGAGATAAAAGCAGCTGTACTCCTTGAGAGTCTCGCCGATTTTCTCTATTATTATCGCTTTATCTTCCTTTCTCATGATTCTCTTAATTTAAAAATTCGTTACACATCAAGTGATTTTGTATCGATCTTCAGACCTGAGCTCATTGTACTCGAAAGATATATGCTCTTCATATAAGTACCTTTGGCGGTGGCCGGCTTCAACTTAATCAGCGTGTTGATAAACTCGCGTGCGTTTTCTGCCATTTGGTCTGCCGTGAAGGAAACCTTACCGATAGAAGCGTGTACGATACCGTTCTTATCTACTTTAAAGTCAATCTTACCTTGTTTTACCTCTTTCACTGCCTTTGCTACGTCTGGTGTAACTGTGCCGCTCTTTGGGTTAGGCATCAAGCCACGAGGGCCGAGGATGCGACCGAGAGCACCGATTTTACCCATAATAGCAGGTTGAGTGATGATTACGTCTACGTCTGTCCAGCCGCCCTTGATTTTCTCAATATACTCGTCCAAACCTACGTAGTCTGCTCCAGCTTCTTTTGCGGCAGCTTGATCTGCCTCTGTGGCGCACAAAACCAATACGCGTACCTGCTTGCCTGTTCCGTGAGGAAGAGAAACAACGCCGCGCACCATTTGGTTAGCCTTGCGAGGATCTACACCAAGACGTACATCGATATCAAATGAAGCATCGAATTTCGTAAAGGTGATTTCCTTTATTTTTTCTGCTGCTTCCTTCAGTGTGTAAATCTTTCCAGCTTCAATCTTCTCTAAAGCCAACTTTTGATTTTTTGTCAGTTTACCCATGTCAATTGAAGTTTTTAATTGTTTTCAGGGAAAGATCCCTTAACTGTGATACCCATACTTCTCGCTGTACCAGCGACCATCTTCATAGCTGAATCTAAAGTAAAACAGTTCAAATCCGGCATTTTGTCTGTAGCAATTGCCTTTACCTGCTCCCATGTAATCTCTGCCACCTTCTGACGGTTAGGCTCTTTCGATCCCTTTTTCTGCTTTGAAACCTCAAGCAACTGTACTGCTACAGGAGGGGTCTTGACAACGAAGTCAAAGCTCTTGTCGCTATAGTAAGTGATTACTACAGGAAGCACTTTGCCTGCCTTGTCCTGGGTGCGGGCATTGAATTGCTTACAAAATTCCATGATGTTGATACCCTTAGAACCCAAAGCAGGTCCTACTGGGGGTGATGGGTTTGCCGCACCACCTTTAATCTGCAATTTGATCTGTCCAGCAATTTCTTTAGCCATTTCTGTTTTTGTTTTTTTGATAAGTTAAATTATCACAGTCATAGTCGTGTTCGTAACAACAAAACTATTCCCGCTCTACTTGCGAATTTTCCAACTCTACCGGTGTCTTGCGTCCGAAGATGCTTACCATAACCTTGAGCTTCTTCTTCTCGTTGTTGACCTCGTCGACCGTTCCAATCATGCCCGTGAAAGCGCCATAGTTTACCTTGACAGTCTCACCGACCTTGTAATCAATCAAGTCGGCCTCATTAGTTTCCTGAAGCTCGTCCGCAATGCCGAGCATACGGTTAACCTCCCCTGGTCGCAACGGCTCCGGACGCTTTGCCTCCGAACCCTTTCCGCAGCCGAGAAAGTCAATCACATTGGTCGTATTGCGAAGGATATGAGTTACCTCACCGATCAACTCAGCTTCCACAAATACATAGCCTGAATAGAGTGTGCGCTCTTTGACGACCTTCTTTCCAGACTTTGTGGTAGAATAAATCTTTTCAGTAGGAATCAATACTTGTGACACATAGTCGCCCAGCGAAGTATTCTTGATTTGGGCATCGAGCAATTCTTTTACCTTTGCCTCCTTGCCTGATATGGCACGGAGCACATACCATTCTTTCTTACCTGCCATGACTTACTTGTGTAATCCGTAAATCGTTTCCATTATGAAATTGATCACCTCGTCAACACCCCAAATAATCAATGAAAGAATGATGGAAGCTACCAATACAATCATTGCGCTGTTGACAAGCTGTGTCCTCGTTGGCCAAGAAACCTTATAGACAAGCTCGCTATAAGACTCCTGGATATCCGCAAACAGTTTATTAAATACTTTCATTTCCTTAATTCTTAGCACAGGACGAGAGGCTCGAACTCCCGACACCCGGTTTTGGAGACCGGTGCTCTACCAACTGAGCTAGTCCTGTATATTAGCCGGCCGTTGCCGACCGGCTGTTGTTTTTATTCTTCTATCGCTTGAGTATTATTCAAGGATTTCAGTGATCTGACCAGAACCTACTGTACGGCCACCTTCGCGGATTGCGAAACGAAGACCCTTGTCGCATGCTACCGGAGTGATCAACTTAACTTGGATAGTTACGTGGTCACCAGGCATTACCATTTCTACACCTTCTGGAAGAGTGATCTCACCAGTTACGTCGAGCGTACGGATGTAGAATTGTGGGCGATAGTGGTTGTGGAATGGAGTGTGACGTCCACCTTCCTCTTTCTTCAAGATATAAACCTGAGCCTTGAATTCATCGTGAGGTTTAACCTGTCCTGGGTGGCAGATAACCATACCACGCTTGATTTCGTTCTTGTCGATACCACGGAGAAGCAAACCTACGTTATCACCAGCTTCACCTTCGTCCAAAATCTTGCGGAACATCTCAACGCCAGTTACAACTGACTTCTTGTCTGCACCAAGACCAAGGATTTGAACTTCGTCGCCAACCTTAACGCGACCAGCCTCGATACGACCAGTTGCTACAGTACCACGACCAGTGATTGAGAACACGTCCTCAACAGGCATCAAGAATGGTTTATCAACGTCACGTGGAGGAAGTGGAATCCATGTATCTACTGCATCCATAAGCTCCATAACCTTGTCTTCCCACTTAGCCTCACCGTTCAATGCACCAAGTGCAGAACCGCGGATGATAGGAGTGTTGTCACCATCATAATCGTATGACGAAAGAAGATCACGCATTTCCATCTCAACGAGCTCGAGCATTTCTTCGTCGTCTACCATGTCGCACTTGTTCAAGAATACAACCAGACGAGGAACGTTTACTTGGCGAGCCAAAAGGATGTGCTCACGAGTCTGAGGCATAGGACCGTCAGTTGCAGCAACCACGATGATTGCACCGTCCATCTGAGCGGCACCAGTTACCATGTTCTTCACATAGTCGGCGTGTCCCGGGCAGTCTACGTGTGCGTAGTGGCGGTTAGCTGTTTCATACTCTACGTGAGATGTGTTGATTGTGATACCACGCTCTTTCTCTTCAGGTGCGTTATCGATAGAGTCAAATGAACGCAACTCAGAAAGACCTTTCTTTGCCAACACTGTAGTGATAGCGGCAGTCAAGGTAGTTTTACCGTGGTCAACGTGACCAATAGTACCGATGTTAACATGCGGTTTGGTTCTTTCGAATTTCTCTTTTGCCATAACTTTATGCTTTTTTATTTATGTTTGACTATTTCAAGTACATTTTTCCTATTTATTGAGCCGATGGCGGGATTTGAACCCGCGACCTCTTCCTTACCAAGGAAGTGCTCTACCCCTGAGCTACATAGGCAACTTGAGCGGAAGACGAGGCTCAAACTCGCGACCCTCAGCTTGGAAGGCTGATGCTCTATCAACTGAGCTACTTCCGCAATTGTGTGGGCGAAGATGGATTCGAACCACCGAAGGTATAAACCAGCAGATTTACAGTCTGCCCCATTTGGCCACTCTGGTATTCGCCCTTTCGAGCCTCTTGTCGGATTCGAACCAACGACCCCGAGATTACAAATCACGTGCTCTGGCCAACTGAGCTAAAGAGGCTTGTTGCACACCGACATAAGCCGGAAAGCGAGTGCAAAGTTACGCAAATAATTTTATCTCCAAAACTTTTCTCTATTATTTTTCAAAAAAAATCTCTTTTTCGCGTTTTTTTATTCCGCAACATGCCCTGCACAATCACCTGCCACCAACCGACAGCCGGGCGGCGTCACAAAGACACCGCCCGGCTTCTCTCGTTTTCACACCTTAATATATTATTTCTTCTCTTTAAGTTTCACCAATTGACGGTCGAGCGCGTCGATTGCCAAATCAACCGCTTCCTCAAACGTGTCGGCCACCTTCGAAGCAAACAAATCCTCGCTGTTTGGCACGGTCAGCTTTATGGAAGCCTCTTTATTCATTGCGGTTTCCGGTTTCACCACTTTCAAGGTCACGTCAAAACCAGTGACCGACTCATTACGGCGAGCAAGTTTCTGCGCCTTCTTGTTGATGAACTCTTCCAATTTTGCAGTTGCATCGAAATGGATGGCTTTAATTCTGATTTCCATTTTACCCTCCTTTTTTTAAGGCTCTTGGATGAGCATGTTTATAATTACGTTTCAGTTCGCTGTATGTGATATGAGTGTAGACCTGCGTTGCCGCAAGCGACTCATGTCCCAACAATTCTTTCACACTGTTGATGCCGGCTCCGTGGTTGAGCATCACCGACGCATACGAATGGCGGAGCGTGTGGGGCGAACGCCGCCCGCTGGTAACCGCCGACAGCGTCCGGCTAACCACGTTGTAGACCAACTTGTCGTAGACCGGCGCGCCTTTTGCCGTCAGGAAGAAGGCGTCGTTGCCGGGTGCCGACAGCTTAGCCCTCAGAGGCCGGTACAGTTCTATCAATGAGCGCAGTTCCCCGCAAAAAGGCACTATTCTGTCTTTATTACGCTTTCCATGCACTTTTAGTTCACACCGTCGGGTGTCGATGTCTGCGTCGGTCAAGCCCACAAGCTCGGCGCGGCGCATACCCGTCTCATATAGCATCGCCACTATCAGGCGGTTGCGCACCTGCTCAAAATCCGTATGGCTGAAGCCGCCGTCAAGAATCTCGTCCATTTTTTTCTCTCCGACAAACTCAGGCAAACGCTTTGGCAGCTTAGCCATCGGAATGTCGTCAACCGGATTCTGCGCCACCTCGCCGCGCTTAAGCAGGAATTTGTAGAACGCGCGCAGCGCCTGCATCTTTCTGCGCACTGTCCTGACCGCAAGCCCGCGACGCTGCGACAAGTCGTAGACCCACGCCCTCACATCGGCGGTGCCGACGCCCGCAGCGGCAAACTCGCTGTCGCCGTCGGCGGCAAACGCGGCAAACTGCTCAAGATCCTTCTTATAAGACAAAACGGTATGAACCGAATAATTCAGTTCATACCGCATATAATATAAGAAAGATTCTATCTGCTTCATCGTAGCGCGTTTTTCTTCATTCCGCTACGAATTTAAGCAAAAACTTTCAATTTTGCAAGTTTTCCGACGGAATTTTATTCCTCCTCTGAGCGAAGTTTCTGAACGTAAACCGCTTTCATCATTTTCTTACGGTTTGCCACAGATGGTTTCTCAAAAGCCTGGCGTGCGCGCAATTCTTTCACGATACCGGTTTTCTCAAATTTTCTTTTGAATTTCTTCAATGCTCTTTCGATGTTCTCGCCTTCTTTTACTTGTACAATAATCATTTCTTTATGTATTTAATTTTTTATTATTCTGTTGTTTTTGGCGCAATAAAAATACGCCCGGAATGCCGCGCCAGCCCTTCCAAGCCAAGGCAAAACCCGCGATTGCGCGTCCGCCCGTATTGATAATATGAGTTATTTACCTGTTTCTGAATCGGTTATATCTCCACAACCTCCTCTCTATTTTTTTGCGGTGACAAAGATAGTGCAAATTGAGAGAATAAAAAAACAACTCGTTGATTTTTTTGTTCCGAAATGCAGCCTATCTTATTAAAAAATAATGCAAATACGGAGAAAAACGGCAAGCTTGTCCACATACTTTGCCGAGAATAATTGCTGACGGCAGGCGGTTGTTTGAAGATTTTTGTGTAAGTTTACCGCATAATTTCTACAACTACTTTATGGACGAGATTTTTTACGATGTGGTAGACCTGCTGAAGGCTCTGATTTCAACACCTTCGGTGAGCCGGGAGGAACAAGCGGCGGCAGACATAATTGAAAATTTTCTGAAAGCAAGGGGATGCACGACGCAGCGCTGCGGCAACAACGTGTGGACAATAGCACCTGGCTACAGCCATGAACGGCCCACCCTGCTCCTTAACTCGCATATCGACACCGTGCGGCCTGTCGACGGATGGACGCGCAACCCTTTCTCGCCCGACGACGACGGCGAACGCATCTATGGTCTCGGCAGCAACGACGCCGGAGCGTCGGTGGTGAGCCTCACGGCGGCCTTTCTGTTGCTGTCGCAGCGGCAGCAGCGCTACAATCTCGTATTCCTTGCCTCGTGCGAGGAGGAAGTTAGCGGAAAAGGAGGCATCGAGGCGGTTCTGCCGTTGTTGCCCAAAATCGACGTGGCTTTGGTGGGCGAACCCACGGGAATGCACCCCGCTGTGGCTGAGAAAGGACTGATGGTGCTCGACGGCGAGATTGCCGGTAAGTCGGGACACGCCGCACGCGACGAGGGCGAAAATGCCATCTACAAGGCTCTGCCGATGATCGAACGGCTGCGCTCGCTGTCGTTTCCATTGACATCTGCCCATCTTGGACCCGTAAAAATCAGCGTCACTCAAATCTCCGCTGGAACGCAACACAACGTGGTGCCCGACATGTGCCGTATAGTGGTCGACGTGCGCACCACCGATGCCTACACCAACGAACAGACTCTCGAAATGATACGGCAGGCTGTGCCCTTCTGCAAGCTCACCCCGCGCAGCGTCCGTCTCCGCCCGTCGGGCATCAGCGAGCAGCACCCCATCGTGCGCCGCCTCGTCATAGCCGGGCGCAAGCCTTTCGGGTCTCCTACCCTAAGCGACCAGGCTCTGATGCCGTTCCCGTCGCTGAAAATAGGTCCCGGCGAATCTGCCCGCTCGCACACGGCCGACGAATACATCACCTACGACGAAATCCGCGAGGCTATCCAAATCTACTTCACCACTCTCGACGGGCTGGCTCTCTGACCTGCATGCCTGCCGCACTGACGGCTTTATCATTCTAAAATATGCAAAATAGGGCGCAACATTGCGAATGTTTCGTCCTATTTATTTACCTTTGCACCGTATTTGCAGAGAAAAGAGGAATTTGAAGCGCTTTCATATATATATAATCATACTCGTGCTGCTGTCGACGGCTCTTTTTGCCATGCCGCAGACGGGATTGCACAAACACCATGCCGACAGCATCCCAGATGCTGCCGCCACGGTTGTCGACTCTGCTCTGATACGCGCTCGTGCGCAAACATCTCCACGAATCGACTCGATACGAAACGTAATGGCTTCGCTCCGCGAGAGGGCGCGCAAGCAACGGCCTTCGCTCCGCACGGGCGAACGCCTCGACTCGGTGGCTGAATCGGTGGTGAACCACTCTGTCAGCCCTGCCGCTCCCGCCGATTCCATCCTCCCCGCTGACACGCTTACCGACAGCGAGATTCTCGCCTTGGACTCAATGCCGCCGGCGCCAAGGAAAAGCCGCATTGTGCACGAGAAGGTCGACATCGACAATGCTGTGGATTTCGCCGCCAAGGACTCGTTGGTGATGATGGGTCAGAACTCCGCGTTCATGTATGGCGCGAGCAGCGTGAAATATGCCGACATCGACCTGAGCGCCGATGAGATACACATGGATATGAAAGAGAGCCTTGTATACGCCGTAGGCCGGAAAGACTCGACCGACGAGGTGGTTGGGTCGCCGGTGTTCAAGGACCGCAGCGGCGAATACCAGTCGAAGACCATGACCTACAATTTCAAGACTTCAAAAGGATTCATCACCGACGTTGTCACGCAGCAGGGCGAGGGATACCTTACCGGCGGACAGACAAAGAAACTTGCCGACGACTCTTACAACATCATCAACGGCCGCTACACCACTTGCGACGACCACGAGCACCCTCACTTCTACATGCAGCTGACAAAGGCGAAGATGCGCCCTAAGAAAGACATCGTGACGGGTCCGGCATATATGGTGCTGTGTGATGTGCCTCTGCCGCTCGCCGTGCCGTTCGGCTATTTCCCGTTCACTTCAAAATACTCGTCGGGCGTGATTTTCCCCACATTCGGCGACGACTACAACAAGGGCTTCTACCTGCGCGACGGTGGTTATTATTTCGCGCTCAGCGACTATGCCGACCTTGCCTTGACGGGTGAAATCTACACCAAAGGCTCATGGGGGCTGGCGGCGCGCTCCACATATCGCAAACGCTACAAATTCTCGGGCTCGTTCAACATGAGTTTCCTGACCACAATCACCGGTGACAAGGGTTCGCCCGACTATATGAAGCAGAAAAACTTCCGCATCGCATGGACCCACTCGCAGGACTCAAAGGCGAACCCGAAAATGACGTTCTCGTCGAGCGTGAACTTCGCAACCAGCGGATACTCGCGCAACGACCTTAACAGCTACTACAACGAGTCGTTTACCGAAAACACGAAAAACAGTACGGTGAACCTCTCCTACCGTTTCTCTTCAAAGTTCCAGATGTCGACAACGGCGTCGCTGGCACAGCGCACTCAGGACTCAACCCTCTCGGTGTCGTTTCCAAACTTCACCCTGTCGCTGTCGCAGATAGCGCCGTTCAAGCGCAAACGCGCGGTCGGAGCAGAGCGTTGGTATGAGAAAATCAAAATGTCGTACACCGGTTCGTTCCAAAACAGTTTGACAGCCAAGCAAAACGAGTTTTTCAAGAAAAGCCTCGTGAAGGACTGGGCAAACGGCATGCGCCATTCCGTGCCGGTTTCCGCCACATTCAGTCTTTTCCAATACATCAACGTGTCGCCGAGCATCTCGATGAACGACCGCATGTATACGCGCAAGATTCGCCGGTCATGGGACCCCGCGGCGTCGGCTGAGGTGCAGGACACAACCTACAACTTCTACAACGTGTTCGACTTCAATGCGTCTGTCTCGCTCGACACTAAAATCTACGGTTTCTTCAAGCCTATGAAATTCCTCGGCGACAAGGTGCAGATGATTCGCCACGTGATGAGTCCGTCAATATCGTTCAGCGGCTCGCCCGACTTCTCGCAGCCTGGATGGGGATATTACGGCACCTACGACTACGTCGACCAGCAGGGACGGGCTTTGCAACGCAAGTACAGCTACTTCGGCAGCAACATCTTCGGATCCGTGGGTCAGGGAAAAACGGGAATGGTGAGCATGTCGCTGTCAAACAACGTGGAAATGAAAGTGAAAAGCGACCAGGACAGCACTGGCGTGAAGAAGATATCCCTCATCGAGAACTTCACGATATCGCAGTCGTACAACTTTGCAGCCGACTCGCTGCGCTGGAGCAACGTCAACACGTCGCTCTCGCTGCGCCTCGTGAAAAACCTCAACCTCAACCTTTCGGCAACGTGGGATCCATACACCTACCAGCTCAATGCGTCGGGCGCGCCGGTGCGCGTCGACGTGCCGCGATGGAAAGCCCACAAAGGATGGGTGAAACTGTCGAGCACGGGAACTTCGTTCAGCTACACGCTCAACAACTCCACTTTCAGGCGCAAGAAGAAATCCTCGTCGACCGACTCCAAAAAGACCGACTCCCCCGACGACAATCTGGACGAGATGGACGACGGAACGGGCAGACAGAACAACCAGAAAAAAGACGACAATCTGGAGCTTGACAGCGATGGATATGCCCATTGGAGTTTTCCTTGGAGCCTGACGCTCAACTACTCGGTGAACTACAGCTACGGAGAGTTTGACAAGCAGAAGATGGACTATCGCGGAAAATTCACTCAGAACCTTAGCTTCAGCGGCCGCATACAGCCCACCAAGGGCTGGAACTTCACATTCTCTTCAAGCTACAACTTCGACACGCACAAACTCGCATACATGAACTGCACCATCACGCGCGACCTGCACTGCTTCTCGATGAGCGCAAGCTTCGTGCCGGTAGGACCGTACAAATCCTACAACTTCCATATCGCCGTCAAGTCGTCGCTTCTCGCCGACCTCAAATACGACAAGCGCAGCAGCTACAGCAACGGCGTTGACTGGTACTAATCCCCCAAGACTGTACAATCAAAAAAAAGCGGCTGCACATCACAAGACGTACAACCGCGTAAAAAACATTAATTGCTTAAACTTTTTTATTTCTCTCCAAGATAGATGGAACAAGTGCCAAACGTCATCGTGCGGCAGGTGCAGTTATTGAAGCCTGCACGGCGCATGATGTCGAGCATGTCGTTGCCCTGCGGCACGGCAGCTATGCTCTCCGGCAGATAGGAATAGGCACGGGCATCCTTCGAGATGCTGCGTCCAAGCAGCGGGATAAGCCTGCGCGTATAGAACCGATAAAACCAGAGCACCAACGGATTGCGCGGCGTCGACAGCTCGATGACACAAAGCGTGCCTCCCTGACGGAGCACACGATGCATCTCGGCATATCCCTGCTCGAGATGCTCGAAATTGCGCACACCGTAAGCCACCGTAACAGCGTCAAACTCACCGTCGCCGAAGTCGAGCGCAAGGCAATCGCCTTTGGCATACTCTATCACATCGTCAAGACCGGCGCGCTGCGCCTTCTGCTGGGCGATGGAAAGCATATTTTCCGACAAGTCGACGCCCACCAGACGTTTGGGATGCAGTTTGCGGCAGAGGAGCATGGCAAAATCGCCGGTGCCTGTGGCCACGTCAAGCAGCGACTGCACGCCTTTCCTGCGCAGAAATCCCACTGCCTTGCGACGCCACAGCTTGTCGATGCCGAAAGTCATTGCGCGGTTCATAAAATCGTAAACCGGCGCGATGGAGTCAAACATCTCGCGCACCTGTTGCGTCTTGCTCTCTTTTTTGCCGTATGGCATAATTTTCTCCGCCTTGTAGTCCATCCCGTCTGTTTGTGAGTTTTTTTACTTCTTCAAAGAGTTGAGATATTCAGTCACATTCTTCTCTATGCGCGCAGCAATGTCGGCATGCTCCTCCTTCTGGAATTTCAAACCGGTGATATGCTCATAAAGCTCGATGTAGCGGTCGGAAACCGACTGGCAGTATTCATCCGTCATCTCAGGCACAGTCTGACCAGCCTTGCCCATAAATCCGTTCTCGATAAGCCACTGGCGCACGAATTCCTTTGAAAGCTGGCGTTGAGCCTCGCCTTTCTCGAAACGCTCCTCATAGCCGTCGGCATAGAAATAGCGTGAAGAGTCGGGTGTGTGGATCTCGTCGATGAGATAAACCTTGCCGTCGCGCTTGCCGAACTCATATTTGGTGTCAACAAGAATCAAGCCCTTCTTGGCAGCCATCTCCGAACCGCGGGCAAACAATGCGCGCGTGTAGCGCTCCATCGTCTCATAGTCTTCCTTCGAAACGATGCCCTGCTTGATTATTTCCTCGCGAGAGATATTCTCGTCGTGTCCGGCTTCAGCCTTGGTGGTAGGAGTGATGATAGGTTCCGGGAATTTCTGGTTTTCCTTCATGCCCTCCGGCAGTTTCACGCCGCAAAGCTCACGGCAACCATCCTTATAGTCGCGCCAAGCGCTGCCCGTAAGATAGCCGCGGATAATCATCTCTACGCGGAATCCCTCACATTTCAATCCCACAGTGACCATCGGGTCGGGAGTGGCAAGTTTCCAGTTTGGAACGATGTCGGCTGTAGCGTCAAGGAATGTTGCCGCAATCTGGTTGAGCACCTGCCCTTTGAACGGAATGCCCTTCGGAAGAATCACGTCGAAAGCCGAGATACGGTCTGTCGCCACCATCACCATCAAATCATCGTTGATGTCATACACATCGCGTACTTTCCCGTGATAAACGCTCACCTGTCCCGGGAATTGGAAATCTGTCTTTACTAATGTTGTTGCCATAAACTTTTATATGTTATAAAATCATTGTCGGTTGTTTTCTATCCGTCGCTCCTTCTGCTCCTGACGCAAAGCCTTCTGCTCCTCGTCGTGCTTCTCGTATGCCTCCACTATCCGCTGCACAAGAGGATGGCGGACAATGTCTTTTTTCTCAAACTGCACACGTCCCACGCCATTGACGTTACGGAGCACACGCAATGCCTGCACAAGTCCGGAAGTGACAGTGTGGGGCAGGTCAATCTGCGTCACGTCACCGGTAATCACCATCTTGGCATTCATGCCAAGACGCGTCAAAAACATTTTTATCTGATGCGTGGTGGTGTTCTGCGCCTCGTCGAGGATTATCACGGCTTCGCTCAGGGTGCGTCCGCGCATAAATGCCAACGGCGCAATCTGAATCACTCCGGTTTCCATATATTCCTTCAGTTTCGCCTGCGGAATCATATCCTCCAGCGCATCGTAGAGAGGCTGCAGATAAGGGTCGATCTTGTCCTTCATATCTCCGGGAAGGAATCCGAGCTTCTCGCCGGCCTCAACTGCCGGACGCGAAAGTATTACCTTGCGCACCTCCCTGTTTTTGAGAGCACGCACGGCAAGGGCTATCGCCACATACGTCTTGCCCGTTCCCGCTGGTCCGAGCGCAAACGTCAAATCGTTTTCCTGAAATGCCTTGACAAGTTTCTGCTGATTGGCAGAACGCCCCTGGATGGGCTTGCCGTTGACGCCGTAGATAATCACGTCGTCCATCTTCAGCTCTTTGGGCGGCTTCCCTTTGACCACATCGAGGATTACCTCCTCTCCCAGCTGATTATATTTCGAGCAATAGTCTTCAAGTTCTTTGATTTTTTTCTCAAACTCCGCCGTTTCCTGCTCATCACCAAGCACTTTGATAAGCGTGCCGCGGGCAGCGACGCGCAACTTCGGAAACAGGCTGCGTATCAACTGCATGTTTGAGTTGTTCACCCCATAGAATATAACGGGGTCTACACTATCGATTACTACTAACCTTTCAATCATATCTCTTTTTGTTGCCACAAAATTACTAATATCCGCCGACATTACGGCACGATAGGCTCAGAAGATTGGAATTTTTTTTGTTGCAACCAGCCGCACGTCCCCCAATTCCAAAAATATTGCGATTTATTTGGAACACGTTCCAAAAATATTATGATTTATTTGGAATGTATTCCAAAAATCTTTAGTTTTGTGCCTAAAACCAAAGATTTGACAGCTTATGATAGACCGAATCTTGACAAAATCCATAATGGAACGGATGTGGCACGGCAAAGCGATTATCGTGTTCGGTGCACGCCAAGTAGGCAAAACAACAATGGTCAAGGAAATGCTGCACGGCCGCGACGATGTGCTGTGGCTTAATGGTGACGAACCCGATGTCCGTAATTTGTTTGACGGCGCCACATCGACGCTTCTGAAGTCAATTATCGGAAACAAAAAAATTGTTGTAATCGACGAGGCACAACGCATATCCGACATAGGCATATACATCAAGTTGATTGCCGACAACATTCCAGACATTCAGGTCATAGCCACCGGCAGTTCTTCTTTTGATTTGTCAAATAAAATCAACGAACCGCTGACAGGCAGGAAATTTGAATATTGCATGTATCCGCTGTCGTTCGCCGAGATGGTGGCCAACACAGGGCTGATAGAGGAGAAGCGTATGCTACAGCAACGACTTGTTTATGGATATTACCCCGACGTTGTGTGCAATGCCGGCGATGAACGCGCCATACTCAGCGAGTTGTCCAACAGCTATCTTTACAAAGACATCCTTTTGCTCGACAAGATAAAGAAGAGCGAGAAATTGATTAAGCTACTTCAAGCACTGGCTTTTCAAGTCGGTTCCGAAGTGAGTTTCAACGAGTTGTCGCAGATATGTGGACTTGACCCCAAAACAATCGACACTTACGTTTCCTTGCTCGAACAGTCATACATCGTTTTCCGACTTGGATCGTTCAGCCGGAATCTCAGAAACGAATTGAAATTCTCCCGCAAAATTTATTTTTGGGACTGCGGAATCCGCAATGCGATAATCAGCAATTACAAATCAATCGACTCCAGAACTGACGCCGGGGCTTTGTTTGAGAACTTCGTGATTTCCGAGCGTATGAAAAAAATTCAATATGAAAAAACGTATGCAAAAGGTTATTTCTGGAGGACCACAGCGAAGAGCGAGATAGACTATGTCGAGGAGACCGACGGCAAGCTTTCTGCTTTTGAATTCAAATGGAATCCAAAGCGGAAGGCATCTATCCCGTTGACTTTCTCAAGGGCTTATCCCGGCACGGACTTCAATGCCGTGACTCGCGACAATTGCGAATCATTCCTGCTATAACGGCTGCGGCGCGCCGACTCGAGTCGGCGCGCCGTTATGTTTTTTTCAAGCCTTTCCGAAGTCTCTATTTTTCAGTCGATGTTTCAAGCACACCAATCTCCTTGACGCTGCCGCTCTCAGGATGGAACACCACATACGCCGGCTGTTTCTTATCGACAAAAATCTTTGGATCAAGACCGAACTGCACGCCAAACTGCGCCACTTCCATCTGTTCGCGTGCCAGCACATTGCCGTCATAGGTCAGCGTCACGGTAGCGCGTCCCGGGATGTTGTACATCACCGCGCCCTTTGGCAATTCCTTCTCCTTGCCCTTATCATCGACAGGCAGCTCGCCCTTTTGCGTTGTTTTCACTGTGATATATACAGGTTCGCCGCTGAGGTCATTGCTGTCGACAATGCCGTTCACGTCCGACACACGGAACACCACCTCGCCGTCGACATCCTTCTTCGGCTCATAGTCGAAACGCACCACGCGCGTCTCCAGTTGCGTTGTGCCAACAAACATCGCCGTAAGCGTCTGTTCCTGACGGTTGAGCTCATCAAGCATCAGCTTCAGCGAAGCCCCATCGGGAGGCATCTGGTCTGCGTTGCCGCTCACAAGGTCGTTGCGGCTCTCGCGCAACTCGAAAATCTTGGCGGCGGCTGTTTCGGCACGCTTCATCAGCGACTCGCTCGCCACCATGTCCTCCGTAAACACGCTTGAATAGTCTGTTCCGTCAAGCACACTCTTGTCTGCCATCTGGTTGCGTTTGCGTTCCACCACTTCGCGTTCGGGGTCGGTGTTGATTGCCAACGGCAATCCTGCGGCGTCGAGCACCACAAATGGCGACGACCCTGCCTTGAATTTCATCAGCCACTCACTGTCCTTGTCGGGCACACCGAATGCCGACATCTGCACGTCCTTGACAGCCCACGTCTGGCTGTCCTCGGTAATCGGATTCTTCACACCGAGATACTTCTCGGCGTAGCGGTAGTAAGGTCCGGCTTTCTTCACCGTACGCACCGCCTCTACCTCAATGTTGACATGCGTTTTAGGCAACGAATAAATCAGTCCGTATTCATTGTGCTTGTTGGCTGTGAGCCGCTGTGTCTCCTGGGCGAATGCCGGCATCGAAGCCGTCAAAGCCGCAGCCAGCGCAATTATCTTAATTGTCTTCATATCTTATTGTTGTTATTGCATTATTTCCTTTATTGCCTGACCTATGCAGTCTATGATATCGCCTGCCGTAAGCCCATATTCGCCATGCTTCTGCGCAGCCAGATTGCCTGCATAGCCATGGATAAACACGCCCATCGACGCCGCCACATCGGGTCGGTATTTCTGTGCCATAAGCGCTCCTATGATTCCCGACAGCACGTCGCCACTGCCCGCGGTAGCCATTCCGGCATTGCCCGTGGTGTTGACAAACACCTTGCCGTCTGGGCGAAACACAAACGTGTAATGCCCTTTAAGCACTATCACGATTTTCAAGAACTTCGACATCTCGGCCGCACGGTTAAAACGCTCCTCGTCTGTAAAATGTTCGCCAAACAATCGGTCGAACTCGCGCACATGGGGCGTTATCACGGATCCTTGCGGAATATTGTTGATTGGAGTGCGCAATCCAGCTATACAGTTAAGTGCGTCGGCATCAAGAAGAATAGGCGACGCCGCCTGCCGCAGAAAATCATCGATTGCCGACACCGTTGCGGCATGCGTGCCGAGTCCAGGACCGGCGACAACCGTATACTTCTTCTCCGGCACAATCTCTGTAACATAACTGCTTCCCCTGTCCTGACGCACACGGGCCTCAGGCACTGCCGTCTGAAGCGGGATGTAGCAGCACGACGGCGTATGGACATCGACAATGCCCACCCCCGTGCGCAACGCAGCCTTTGCCGCAAGCACTGCCGCGCCTCCCATTCCGAAACTACCTGCCACAAGAAGCATCCGTCCGAAATCGTGCTTGTCGGCAAACGGATTGCGCGGCTGCAGTCCGTCCTTGACTCCCACACGGTCAATCAGATAATAGTTCGACGGCGTCTGACGGATAGCCTCCTGGCTAAGACCGATGTCGAGCACCTTCCACTCTCCCAAACACCTGGCATTCTCTCTGAAGAAAAACGCCAGACGCGGAAACTGGAATGTCAAAGTCAGGTTGGCATGGACGATATTGTTGAGAATATTTGTTGAATTAAACTCCGGAAACAGTCCCGACGGCAAGTCAATCGACACGACAAACGCTTCCGACTCATAGATAAGCTTCGCCAATGCCGTATAGCCGCCACGAAGGTTGGACGACAAGCCATTGCCAAACAATCCGTCGACAACAACATCACGTTTTGAAATCTCCGGAACCGTAAACTTCTTCTGCACCTCGACAAACGACGGATATTCCATATCGACAAGACGCTGACGGTTGATGGTGCAATCGTCCGACAGATCCTTCGTTCTGAACAGAAGAACCTCCGGCTTGTATCCTTGGTCAATCAGCAGGCGAGCCACGGCAAGCGCGTCGCCGCCATTGTTGCCCGGACCCGCAAAAATAATGATACGCTGCGACGGCACCCAACGGGAAACAATTTCAAACGCCACAGCCGAAGCCGCACGCTCCATCAAATCAATGCTCGCTATTCCCTCTTTAGCCACCGTTGCTGCATCAATGGCACGTATATCTGTCGCTGTAAATATTTTCATTCTTGTCTGTAATTAGCCAAAGGACAAAGATAGTGCAAGGTGAGCAAAAAAGAAAGGAACTCGTTCATTTTCTTTTTCCGAACCGCAGCCTATCTTATTCAAGCTCGTCTTTTTCATCATTAAGGACCTTAAAAACTTTAAAGACCTTACCCCTCCTTACCATTGTCTAAAACGATGTACGGAAAGCACGCAGCTGCGACCGCAGCTGCAACGCCATGCCATCGGTCATCGAGTTGAGCAACGCATAGAATTGCTGACCGTGATTCATCTCTCGGGTATGCGCCAGCTCATGAAGCAGCACGTAGTCCATCAGATGTGGAGGCAGCAGCATCAGGTAGCACGACAGGTTGATTGTGCCTGCGCTTGTGCAACTTCCCCATTTCGACCGCGCTCCAGTGACACGCACTTTCTTATAGGTCAGACCATGCATCGAGGCAAGTTCGGCGAGCAATGGCGGCAAGAACTGCTGCGCCCGGCGTTTCATTGCCCTGACAACGGCTGCCGACAGCAACTTCTGCACTTCCGGACGGCTGAACTGAGTGTCGGGCGGGCAAAACACCGTTGCCTTGTCGTCGTCAAACCGCACCGAGAAAAATTGCCGTGTGCCCGAGGCGACATACAGTTTGAAGCACGGCGCATCGATTGTGAAATCAAGGTCAATCAGCCGCGGACGCAACTTCTCGCATCCCTCACGAAGCGTCTGCCGATGCGGCTCTATGGCTTTGAGGACAGAGGCAAGCGACGTGTAGGGAGGCACCGTCACGTGCAGCCCGTCGTCCTTCGGACGCATTGTGATGTTGCGCGCGCGCCGGTTGGTGCGTATCTCTATACGTCCGAAATCGGGGTCCTGAACAATTCTCTTAGTCGGCATATCCACAAGTGTCTACAACCTCAACTTCACTTCGCGTGGCATCGACACGCTCCACACGCACCTGCACCGGTATGCGGTGTGAAAGCTCATCGACATGGCTGATGATGCCCACACGGCGTCCGCCCATCTGATGCAGCGCCTCGAGCGTGTCCATCACGTTGGTAAGGCATTCGTCAGACAGTGTGCCGAAGCCCTCGTCGATAAACAGCGTGTCCACTCCGTTGTCGGCAGCGTTCAAGCGCGACAGGGCAAGAGCCAGCGACAGAGAGACCATGAAACTCTCGCCGCCGGAAAGGATGTTGGCGCTCTGCGACACTCCCGGATTATGAGTATCTTCAACAAGAATAACCAACGAACCAGGCTGACAAGTCAGCGTATAGCGGTCGCTGAAGCGGCAAAGATAGCCGTTGGCAATGTTGAGCAGGTGCGACAGGATAAAACTCTGCGCCACCTTGCGGAATTGCTTTCCCTCTCTGTCACCAAGATATTTGCATAGCGTGTCCCATTTGTCTTTCTCCGCCCTGGCTTTCTCCGCGGCTACCAATGCGGCGGCATGTGCCTCCGCCTGTTTCTTGTCGTCGGCAAGCCGTTGCACGTCAAGGGCGTTGCTCTGCAGCAACGCATCGGCTTCAGCGCGTTTTTCTGCCACAACCGTCTGCAGGCTGTCGGCTGTGTCGGCCTCAGCCAGCGCCGGACGGTTGGCGCGATGGTTCTCAAGCATTTTCTCAACCGAGGCAAGCGCGCCGGCGCTTTTGTCGGCATCCGCCATTATGCGTTGGCAATAATCCCTTTCGGAGTCTATGCGCGCTCTGCTTGTCTGCGACAGGCTTACAAGCGCGGCTTCTCCGATTTGAGGATTGGCTGCGAAAAATTCAGCAAGTGCGGCTTCAGATTCCGCCACCGTCTTGTCGGCATTGGCAAGTGCCGCACGACGTTCCGACAGCCGGGCTGTGATTTTTGCAATCGCATCCTTTGTCGCGGCAAGCAGTTTGTTGGTGTCGTCAAACCGGCGGCGCTGAGTGTCGCACTCCGCCTGTGCCTGCGCCGCCTCGCGCAACTTCCCGGCAACCACCGCAAGAGCGTTGTTGACGGCATCGATATCGACAGAGGTTTCCGCGTCACTGCATGCCGTCGACGCTTTTTCCACCATCGACGCATAGTCCGCACTCGCCTTCTCCAATTTCTTTGTCGTTCTGTCGATTTCCCCACTTTGCTGCGCCACCTCCTTTTGTGTCACTGCAAGGGTGGTGGCAGCCTTGCGCAGGCGTTCCTCTGCATTGACCTTGCGCACTCTCACCGGCTCCAGCACCGACTGGAAATGCTCGTCGGCAAGCAGCTGCCCTACGCGCTGTCCGCACACGGGGCACTCCGCTCCAACAACAAGTTTGCTTCTCAATTCTTTGGCAGCATTGCCAACCGACATCTCCATCTGTGCGTACAATGTCGAGCAGTCGCTGAAATCCGTGTCGGCAGAGTCATATTCAGCCTTTTCCACCGATATCCTCTCTTGGGCGGCTTTCAGTTTTTTGCGGCTTTCCGCAATCGTTTCCGCATGGGTGTCGATAAGCTTGCGCTGTCCGTCAAGTCCGGAAACAAGCACCCGCGCATCGTTGAGCTTTTTCAGCTGGCAGTCGAGCGCAGGTTTGTCTATCGCCACCAGCCTCTTTGTAGCAGCGTCCAGAGCCTTGTTGGTCAAACAGATGTCGCCCTCAAGGGCTTTTCCCTTGCCATCCGCGTCTTCAAGACTGCGCTCAAGTCCGGGCAACTCCTCCTTCAATGCCGCCGCGTCGGCACGCGCCTTGTCGCGCTGGCTGAGATAGACGCGTGCTGAAGCCGAGCGGTCGTAGTCGGCGACAAGCTGCCGGCGCTGCTTGAACTCATCCGATTCCATCGCTGTTTTGAGATTGTCAGCCCGACGGCGCGCCTCCACGCATTGCGCTTCAAACGTTGCATTGTCGGCAATCCATTTACGCTTCGCATCGGCGGCATCAGCCTCCGCCTTAACCTCTTCAATGCGTTTTTTCCGCACGTCGATTGCCTCTGCCACGGCTGCCTTTTCCTCGTCGGAGAGCAGACTAATGCCAGCGACAGCCTGACAGCAACGGTCATAGGCGTCGGATGCCGCTTTGGCATGCTCCGCTATCTTCCGCCCCACAGCAGAATAGATGTCGATACCCGTCAGACGCTCAAGAATCTCCGCCTTCTCATCACTTTTACTTTGCAGAAACCGGGTGAACTCGCCCTGTGCGAGCAGCGAGGTGCGGCAGAACTGCTCATATTTCATTCCGACCACCTCTTGCACCTTGGCTTCGAAATCGGCCTTCTTTGTCCACGTCTCACCGGTTTTCAGAAGAGTCAGAGTCTGGTCCTCTTTCTGGAATTTGCCGGTGGCTTTGTTTCGCGACCGATGTAGATGCCACTGCGCCTCATAGTCGTTGCCATCGTTGCCCTCAAGCAGCAGTTTGGCAAAGCATTCCACCGTGGAGCGGCGCATCAGCTGCCTGTTGGCGTCCACTCCCACATTGCGGTCTTTTTCCTTTTCAACACCGACGAGTGTCGAATCCTCATATTTCTCATCCGTTTTGAATCTTGTCAGCCTCGGAGCACGCGCGTAAAGAGCAAGACACACGGAGTCGAGGATAATGCTCTTGCCTGCGCCTGTAGGTCCGGCAATCAGAAACAGCGGAGTGTCGGCAAGCGGAGAGGCGACAAAGTCGATTTCCGCGTCGGCAATCGACGCTATGTTGTGTATCGTGATGCGTTTCAGTTTCATAGTGCGTTCTCCTCCTCTATTTCTTTTTCAATTTCCGAGATCATAGCCAGATAGTCTGCCGACTCTTTCTCCGGAATCCCTTTGGCGGCGAAAAAGCGCGCCGCCACTTCTCCTACGGTCATCTGACGCAGCTGTTCCGGTGTGACATCGGGCAAGGCATTGGCGCGCGCCGACCGGCGACGGTCGGTGACGTTGATTGTGCAGTAGCGGCACGCCTTGCCTTCGAGTGCCTTCGCCACCTGCTCGTTGTAGTCGGACGGGAGCGGCTTGTCGAGCAACACGTTCAACCGTATATACGCCTTTCTGTCGGCAGGAAACTCACGCGCGGCGGCAAGTGCGTCGTCGAAAGCCGCAGGCTGGCTTGGAAGCGTGACAAGCGGACGCGGGTCATTGATGCCAATGGCACGCGCCTCCACAGGCTTGCCTTTCTCGAGGTCGACTATCACAACTCCGTGCTGATAACGCTCGTCAAACCCCACAGCAATCGGCGAACCGCTGTAAGCAGCCCTGCCGTCGCTTCCACGCAGCGTTTGGGGATGGTGGATATGTCCCAATGCAATATAATCGTATGCGGTGCCGAGCGTCGGAAGCTCAACATAATCGACCGTGCCGAGCGAGTCATTCTGCATGCGGCGGTGTCCCGTCAGGTCGCACCCAAGCACCGCCAGATGCGCTGCCAGCACAGTTGGCAGCCCATCGGCATTCATTTCACCCACAGTCTTCTCCAAGCCTTGAAAAAACGCTTGCTGGCGGTCGCCGTCGGCTGGCGGGAAATTGTGGGGATAGACATAGGGCACTGCGGCTATATAGCCTTTGCCAGGCACGGGGACGACATGCGCTGAATAGTCGGCGCTATTGTCTGCAAGACGGGGCAAAGTGCCGATGACAAACACGTTGTGCGACCGCCAAAGGTTGCGGTATATCTCAAGACGCGAGGCGCTGTCGTGATTGCCGGCAACAATGACTATGACCATCTCGGGGACGGCGGCATGGATTGCGAGCAGCCCTTCGGCATAGACGCGCTGAGCCGCTGCCGACGGCATTGATATGTCGAACACGTCGCCAGCCACGACCATCGCGTCTGGACGTTCCTCCGCCACCACTTCGCACAATTGCCCAAGAAACCGGCGTTGCTCGTCGAGGCGGTCAAAGCCATAGAGCGACTGTCCTAAATGCCAATCGGCTGTATGCAGTATCTTCATCTTCTCAATATTGGAGTTTTTATCCACCAAAGTTACTCAATTATTCGCGCAATCATATCAGTTTCTCTCTGAAAAAGCAATAAAACAGAGGGCACAAACGTTACTTTAATTATGAAGAAAGCCGTATATATCATCGTGTGTCTGCTGCTGACAGCCGTCGCTGCCGGCTGCCGCACGCCCAAACTTTCCGAAGCCGACGCCCAGTTTCAGCGTGGAGAATACTACGACGCGTCGGTGACTTACAAAAAGGTTTACAACAAACTGCGGAAAAAGGAGGAGCGTCCGCAACGCGGAGAAGTGGCGTTCAAGATGGGACGTTGCTACAGGCTGCTCAACATGTCGGCGCGCGCATCGGCGGCTTTCCAAAACGCGCTGCGCTACGAATATCCCGACAGCACAACCCACTTTATGCTGGCTCAGGCTCTACATGCCGACGGCAAATATGCCGCCGCTCTGCGGTCGTATGACAAATATCTTGAATTCTGCCCCGACGACTCTCTTGCCATCAACTGCGCGGAGGGATGCCGCACAGCCCAGGAGATACGCGCCCGCGGGTCGCGCTATGTGGTTAAACAAGCCAAACTTTTCAACTCGCGCCGCGCCGACTTCTGCCCCATGTATCTCGGAGCTGACTGCGACCAGATTTATTACACATCGACTACCGAAAAGGCTACCGGCGACAAGAAAAGTGAAATCACAGGAATGAAGAATGCCGACGTGTTTTTCTCCAAAAAGAACGAGAAAGGCGAATGGGAACGTCCGGAGCCGGTTGAGGGCGAACTCAACACGGAATTTGACGAGGGCATCGTTGCATTCTCGCCCGACGCACAGACAATGTATCTCACCAAAGCGCGACGCGAGCTCAACGCTCCTACATCGGTGGAGATATACACATCGACACGCTCCGACGCAAAATGGAGTGCCCCTGTAAAATTTGAGATTACAGCCGACACGCTGTCTACATTCGGACATCCGGCGGTGTCGCCCGACGGCGAATATCTCTACTTCGTCAGCGACATGCCTGGCGGATACGGAGGCAAGGACATTTGGCGCATATCGCTGAAGGAAAGACAAGGTTCGCTCGTCAACCTCGGCCCCGACATCAACACTGAGGGCAACGACGATTTCCCGTATGTGCGTTCCGACGGCTCTCTATATTTCTCGTCCGACGGGCATCCGGGGATGGGCGGTCTCGACATTTTCCGTGCCACGGCTGTCGGCGACCCTGCCGACCTGCGATGGAAAGTGGAGAATATGGGCTTCCCAATCAACTCCGCCGGCGATGATTTCGGAATCACTTTCGGGAAGGGCGAAGATGGATTTTTCAGCTCCAACCGCGGCGACGCGCGTGGCTACGACCACATCTACAGTTTCGAATACGACCCCGTGAGAATCACCATCGAGGGATTGGTGATGGACAAAGACGAGGAGCCGGTGAAGAATGCAATAATACGCATCGTCGGAAACGACGGGTCGAATCAGAAGGAAGTGGCGCGCAACGACGGATCGTTCTCGTTCGCGCTGCAGCGAGGCGTGAAATACGTGATGCTCGCCGGCGCGAAGGGCTACTTGAACCAAAAACAGGAATTCGCTTCCGACTCTACGATGGAAGACGCGAATTATTGGGTGGAGTTCATTCTGCCGTCAATCAGCAAACCATCGGTGGTTGAAAACATATTCTACGACTACGACAAGGCCGACCTGAGGCCGGAGTCGAAAACGGCTCTCAACGAGCTGATTGCCGTGCTGCACGACAATCCCAACGTGACAATCGAAATGGCTTCTCACACTGACCGATGGGGCTCAGACGCCTACAATATCAACCTGTCGGAACGACGGGCAAAATCGGTGGTTGACTACCTTGTCGAGAACGGCATCAGCCGCGACCGTCTGCAGCCGCACGGCTACGGCAAGTCGCGTCCAAAGACAGTGACCAAACGCATCGCTCGCCTGTATCCGCAGTTCAAAGAGGGCGACATACTGACCGAAGAGTTTATAAAAACACTTCCCGAGGAAGACCAGCAAGCAGCCGACCAGATTAACCGCCGCACGGAATTCTCAGTGCTATCGCTCACCTACAACATGAAATAATCCGAGCTCTCGCCTCCTGAAAAAACAACATACTGCTTGTCGTTTTTGGGATTTGGCAAATTTTGCCGCCAACTTTTTTGCTTACTATTTTACAACATTCTTATCCCGATATGGGGTTTCGAATAAATAGCAATAATACAAAATGAGAGCCGAATTTGAAACGATTAAAAAGAATATAACCCATGCAATCCAAATTACAGGACTGGCAACCCCTATCAACATCGTCCCACAAACATCAAAAAAAATAGTATAAAGCACCAATACAGCATAGGCGGTTTTTTTTATTATTGGTTTTCTAAAATTGAACAACAAGGCAAACAGCAATAAAATGCAGCCTATCACAAACATTTCTGTTAGCCTCAGATTGTCTTCTAAATACATATACAGAGACCAAAAACTTTCAACTTGCAATACAAAAAAAGGAGACCGAAGTCTCCCTGAGATTAACTAATTTTGTGTTGCATATGTATAAACAATTAACCTCGGAGCAAAGGTCGCAAATTTTCGTCTTGCTCCAAAAGAAAATCAAGAGAAAAGAAATCGCCCTTCTTGTAGGGTGCAGTCAGTCAACGCTCAGCCGTGAGATCAGGCGTAATTCAACAGATAAGGGAAACTATCTGTGGGATAAGGCTCACGCAAAGGCAATGGATCGCCGTAAGCGTACCACAGCCAACCATGCAAAAGATCCCGCAATCGTTTGGGAAGCCCTGGATCTGCTGAAGGAGAATTACTGGTCGCCCGAACAGATATCGGCGGATATGAAAAGCCGTGGCAAGAATATATCCCACGAGCTGATATATCGTCATATCCGTGCCGACCAAAGCAGAGAACTCGCCTCTTACTGTAGGCACAAGATGAAATACAACCGTCATGTACGACCCAACCGGACTACCAAAGTAAAGAATATCCCTGACCGCGTAAGCATCCACCAACGCCCGGCAGAAGCCGACGGGACACGTTTCGGAGACTGGGAGATGGACACCATAGTTGGCAAGGACGGCAAGGGGGCCATCTTGACACTTACCGAGAGAAGCACCAACATGATGCTTATGGAGAGGCTGCCCGAAGGCAAGCATCCCGAGCCGCTGGCTAAAGTGGTGGTCAGGCTGCTGTTCCCTTATAGAAAAACCATACGCTCCATAACAACCGACAACGGTTCTGAGTTCTGTGCGCATAAGCTGATCTCCAAGGGATTGGCGCCAAAGGGCGCGAAGGATCCGGACCTCGTGTTCTTTGCCGATTCATATTGTTCATGGCAGCGGCGATGCCTTCGCGGCGGTTGATTTTGGCAAGCCGAATGGGCGCGGACGGCACTTGGGCGAGCCATGCGAGATGCGGCAGCAGTTCGGCGAGCGACAACGGCGTGACCTCAAACAAAAAGCTGCCCTTTTGAGAAGATATGAGCCGTTGATTTGCCGACCGACAACGCGGGCGCAACCCCATTGGAGCAAGCATAGCGTTTTGAGCGTGTCGGCATCGTTGCCGTCGGCGAAGAGTTGGTAGACGTAGCGGAGCTGCTTGCCGCCGAGTTCGTGCCAGCCCTCCGGCACGGCGAAGTTGATTTAGAATTGTTGCATACAAAAATCGGTTGATTATAGCGCGAAGCTACAACCAACCGATTGTGCAGTAAAAGACATCAAACTAATATCTTCCTGTTCCATGGCAATTAAAGCATCGCTTGTTACCATTACAGCTTGGGCAGGCAATCCAAGATTTGCTACCACTGCCGGTATAATATCCTGTATCTCTCCATTCTCCACCTTTACCGCCACAACTTGTACATACTCCAGAACCGCCACAAGTACGACATGTTGTATAAGTTGATGAAGGTGATGGAGTTCCATAATCTTCAATATATCCGCCCCCATTGTTGGTATTTGCAGAAGGTGTAGTGGAACACCAAGTTGACAATAGTTTAGAGTATGAATATCCCATAGGCGCAAAATATTCAACCAAACAGTAGTTATAATCTTCATCCCCACTATCATTTTTGGGAATGGAGATGAAAAACCTTCCCCCATTAGATGCTGCACCTAATATTTCATAAACTGTACGTGTTTCATCCTCCTCTTCCCACTGTAATCTATGAGTTCCGCCCATTGGTTGCCAAGGCAACTGCGCTGTATACGGGTGATCCCAATCAACGATAATATAGACTCCAGAACTTGGTTGTCCATTTTGAGTTTCTGCAAAGTATGTATATTGTGCGTTTACAACAAATGAGGAAAGGAAAATAAACGCAATAACAGTTATATAGAGTTTGATGTTCATATTGTAACTGATGAAGTGATAAAATATTATGCAAATATAGCAATTATTTATTTTCTACCCCCCCCAGTTGTTAAAAAACACTAACGAGTTGAAAGAAATAGCCTGCGGCGTTTTTCTTGTTTTTGAATACGAGTGGTGAGAATAGTTGGGCGGTGGCTGAGTTGTGCCATTCGGGATAGGCTTCGTGGCGTTGGCGGATGTAGTTCACTATGTCCTGCCAACGTCGAGCCGAGAACGAGCCGTCGCGCAGATAGGCGACAATCTGCGACTTGACGGCTTGAACGAGCGGCTTGTCGGTGTCGGACAATTCGCCTCGGATGTTGCGGCGGTCGGTGATGCCCTCGGCACGGAATATGCCCTCCCAATATTTGGCACTGACCTCGATGTGGTACTTTATTGGAACAGAGTTCTTTAGCTTGGCTTCTTTGGCGATGCCGATGAGTTGTTTGATATTGTACCATTTTCCTTTGAACAGCGCAGCGTAATGGGGAATGGGATAATAGGTGCTGTCGGGCGTGGGTACGCGAGAGAGCCTTTAGGCTCAAATGAGGTAGGAATTTCTTGCAAACACCGGATTTTCGGAGGATTTTTTGTAATTTTGCAAGGCATTGTATAACCGAATAGCAATTGCTCAATTATGCAGAAAGTAAAACCAAAGAAATTTCTCGGGCAGCATTTTCTGACCGACCTTCACGTGGCAGACCGTATAGCTGCCACGCTCGACGATTATCGAGGAATGCCGGTGCTCGAAGTGGGACCGGGAATGGGCGTGCTTACGCAGTTCCTGCTCGAACGCGGACATGATGTGACTGTCGTGGAACTCGACCGTGAGTCGGTCGAGTATCTGGAGCACAACTTTCCGCAACTTGACGGGCGCATCATCGGCGAGGACTTCCTGGAGCTCGACCTCGGCTCGATGTTTGAAGGCGACTTCTGTGTGATAGGCAATTATCCATACAATATCTCGTCGCAGATATTCTTTAAGGTGCTCGACTGGCGCGACCGCATCACGTGCTGCAGCGGAATGCTGCAGAAAGAGGTTGCAGAGCGCATAGCCGCCAAGCCGGGGTCGAAGACCTACGGCATCCTGTCGGTGCTTCTGCAGGCGTGGTACGACATCGAATATCTGTTTACCGTCGATGAGCATGTGTTCAATCCGCCGCCAAAGGTGAAGTCGGGCGTAATCCGTCTGCGCCGCAACGGTGTAAAAACTCTCAACTGCGATGAAAAGCGGTTGAAAGCGGTGGTCAAGACATCGTTCGGACAGCGCCGCAAGACGCTGCGCAATTCGTTGCGCTCAATGGCTCGCCGTCCGGAAGTGCTGCAGGAAGAGATTTTCAACAAGCGTCCGGAACAGCTGTCGGTGGCTGAATTTGTAAGACTTACGAACCTTTTAAACGAGTAGAACGGCATGAGAGAATTTTCAGAGGAATTTTTGGATGAACTCAGACATCTCATAAAGGAAAACAACGAGACGCAGGTAATGGCAGAACTCAAGGAGCTGCACCCTGCCGACATTGCCGAACTTATACAGAAGATGGACCTTGAGGAGGCGGAGTATGTGGTGTCGCACCTTGACAGTGACGCTGCCGCCGACACCTTGATGGAACTTGATGAGGACGACCGCCACCGCCTGCTTGAGAATATGCCCAACAAGGACATTGCCAAGCAATTCGTGGAGCACCTTGACACCGACGATGCCGTCGACCTTATCCAGGAACTTGACAAAGAAGACCAGGAGGAAGTGTTGTCGCATGTCGACGACGTTGAGCAGGCAGGTTCGATTATCGACCTGCTGAAATATCCAGAGGACACCGCCGGCTCTCTGATGGGTACGGAGATGATTGTGGTCAACGAGAACTGGAGTATGCCTGAATGCGTGAAGCGGATGCGTGAGCAGGCAGAGGACATGGATGAGATTTTCTATGTCTATGTTGTCGACGACGACCGCAAACTGAAAGGCATCCTGCCGTTGAAAACGCTGATAACCAACCCTTCGGCATCAAAGATAAAACATGTGATGGAGCCCGACCCCTACTCCGTGAAGGCCGACGAGCCGCTCGACGACGTGGTGCTCACGTTTGAGAAATACGACTTGGCGGTTATGCCGGTTGTCGACGGCATCGGACGTCTTGTGGGACGCATCACCTTCGACGACGTGATGGACGAGGCTCGTGAGCAGACCGAGCGCGACTATCAGTTGGCTTCCGGTCTTTCCACCGACGTGGAGACCGACGACAAGATTCTCGACCAGGCAAAAGCACGCCTGCCGTGGCTGATCATCGGAATGATAGGCGGACTGTCGAACTCTTGGATTCTCGGCAATTTCGAGGGCAATTTTGCCAACAATCCCGCCATCGCGCTTTTCATCCCGCTTATCGGCGGCACTGGCGGAAACGTGGGAATCCAATCGTCGGCAATCGTTGTACAGGGACTTGCCAACGGCTCGCTCGACCTTAGGAAGTCGTTGTCGCAGATTGTCAAGGAGCTTGGACTTGCGCTGATCAACGCAAGCATCATCTCGCTGCTTGTGTTTGCCTACAACTTCTTCATTTTCCATCCCGATTTCAAGATTACGATAGCCGTGTCGGCGTCGTTGTTTGCCGTAGTGCTGTTCGCCGCTACGTTTGGCACGTTCGTGCCGCTGACACTTGAGAAGATGAAGGTGGACCCAGCGATAGCCACAGGCCCGTTTATCACCATAACCAACGACATTATCGGCATGATGATCTACATGACAGTGTGCATGATGCTGTTGCAATAGAATCAAAAACAAATTAATCCTATAAAACTTAGAAAAGCAATGTCAAAAGTATTAATTATCGGAGCCGGCGGCGTCGCTACGGTGGCAGCCCACAAGTGCGCCCAGAATTCCGATGTGTTCAGCGAAATCGTTATCGCATCGCGCACGAAGAGCAAGTGTGACGCCTTGGCTAAAGCCATCGGCAAAGACAATGTCACAACCGACCAGGTTGATGCCGACAAGGTGCCGGAACTGGTGGCTTTGTTCAAGAAGCACAAACCCGACTTGGTGGTAAACCTTGCGTTGCCATATCAGGATCTTACGATAATGGATGCCTGCCTCGAGTGTGGAGTAAGTTATCTTGACACCGCCAATTATGAGCCTCTCGACGAGGCGAAATATCAATACTCATGGCAATGGGCATACAAGGACCGCTTTGAGAAAGCCGGACTGACTGCAATTCTCGGTTGCGGTTTCGACCCTGGAGTGTCGGGCATTTTCACTGCCTACGCTGCAAAGCACTATTTCTCAGAGATGGAGCATCTCGACATCGTGGACTGCAACGCCGGAAACCACGGCAAGGCTTTCGCCACCAACTTCAACCCTGAAATCAACATCCGCGAGATTACACAGCGCGGAAAGTTTTATGAGAACGGGGAGTGGCACGAAACCGACCCTCTGTCGGTTCACAAAGCGCTGAACTATCCAAACATCGGAGCCCGCGAGTCGTATCTGATGTATCACGAAGAGCTTGAGAGTCTGGTAAAGAACTATCCGTCAATCAAGCGCGCACGTTTCTGGATGACGTTCGGCCAGGAGTACCTGACACACCTGCGCGTGATTCAGAACATCGGAATGGCAAGCATCGAGCCTATCAATTACAATGGCATGGAAATCGTGCCTATCCAATTTCTCAAGGCTGTTTTGCCAAACCCTAAAGAGCTTGGCGAAAACTATACCGGCGAGACATCGATTGGCTGCCGCATCAGCGGTAAGGACAAGGAAGGCAAAGAGATGACCTACTATGTCTACAACAACTGCTCTCACCATGCCGCCTACCTCGAAACCGGTATGCAGGCTGTCAGCTACACCACCGGTGTGCCGGCGATGATTGGCGCGATGATGTATCTTAAAGGCATTTGGAAACGTCCGGGCGTGTGGAACGTTGAGGAGTTTGATCCTGATCCATTCATGGAGCAGCTCAACAAGCAGGGTCTGCCTTGGCACGAAATCTTCAATTCCGATCTGGAAGTGTAGTGCAAGAAACATAGAATCACAAAAAGTAATCCCGCATTGTCAACAACAGTGCGGGATTACTTTTTGTCGAATGTTATGTCGCTGACGCTTAGTCTTTGACAAGCACCTTGATAGGACGGCGGCATTGGTCGCTGTAGACCATGTAGGCACCGTAAGGCAACAGTTCGCAGTGGCCTTCGCTCACTGAGTCGATAACCTTTATCACGCGTCCTGTCATGTCGATGATGCGCACGTTGGTGTGGGCTACGGCGCAACGGAAATAAATGCCGTTGCCGATAGGGAGCACGGCGAGCGGTTCAGTAGCCTCGATGCCGTTGACGCCGGCTGGGTCGACCGTGATGACGTTTGATTCGTCCGACATGCGGTTCAGTCTTACCGTCTGTATGGTATAACTGTAGGTGGCACCCGATTTTGCTTCCCCGAAATCGTAGAAAGAATCCTCGCTACCATCGGTGTAGAGAGTCATGCAAGTCGGTGTGCCGTTGACGTACTCGGTCAAGTTTATGCGGAAGCAGTCGATTGAGGCTGGTCGCGACGGCATAATCCAGTTGATGCGGAATCCGGTTGATGAGATGTTTGTGGCCGCCGTGGCCTCCACGCGGTCAAACACCGGCGCTTCGACGGCAGTTCCCACAAGGTTGACCACATAGCTTGTAACGCCTGTCAGACCTCCGTCGTAGAGCAGCAGTTTGGTGGTGCGCTCACCGAGTCCCTTAGGCTCGAAAGTGATTTTCAGATTGTAGTTTCCAGCGTTCACCTCGCTCCAAGAAGCGGAAGTCGACGGGATTGAGAAATCGGCAGCATTGTTGCCGTAGATGGTCATCGACAGATTTGCGGAAAGATTTCCGCGGATAGGCATTTCCATGGTCACCCGGTCGCCGTAGACCACCTCGCCGAAGTTCACGGTCGAGTTGTTTAGGGGCGCAATCAGCGAGCCGTCGCCGATAGGCGGAAGGTCTTCGTCGGTGTAAGGTTTGCCCTTCATCGAGCCCCAGATATACTCCACAAGGTCTGGATAGTCGATGAATGGGTTGCGGTTGCTCTGCAGCTTGTAGACCTCGTCGTTTCGGTTGCGCTCCTTGTCGCTCACAGGGTCCTGTCGGTGCCACTTCAAGAGCATTTCCACCGCCCAGCCCTGCATCGACGGATAAGAACCTTTTTGCGCCATATATTCGTATTTCCAGTCCAGGTTCTGATAGCATGTCACCATATAGAAATAAGTGCGGGCAAAGTCGCCTTTGTATTCATCGGCAGGCTCAAACACGTATTTAGAGCCGCCGCCCTGTCCGCTGACAGGGTTTCCCACCAGCACAAGATCGTTGTCGAAAGTGATTCCCGACGGCGACACCTCTCCGAGCGGATAGTTCAATTTCGCTGAATTGGCGGTGGCATCGGAAGGATAAAGGTGGTTCAAGTCGGTGTATGCGCCCACTTCCGTATCGCCGCCCCACCAGCTTTTCGGGAAACTGTGCTCACGGTTCATTCCGCTCCATCCGCTTCTCACGTAGCGCTTGATGTTGGAATACATGTCCCACCACGTTCCGTCGGGACGCACGTCGGTATAGCAGAACGATTCTTTGAACAGTCCACTGTAGCTGTTTGTCGAATGCTTGCTTACAATTTCATATAGTTTGTTTTTCAGGGCTGCGTCTTTCAGTCCAGAGATTCCGTTGTAGTAACCATTTGGCGCGCCGGCGCTGGCAAACAGAGCGGTGACGGCTGCCGCGATTGTGAGCAGAAGATTTCTCATATATGATTTATTTGTTGATAATGAACCGCAAAGGTAGCAAGAAATTGCTGAAAAACAATTTATTTCGGGATGAATGAAACAAAAAAACGTGTTTGCTCGTTTATAAATAATAACTTTGTGTCACGAATCAACAAAAACAATCAAAAATATGAAGAAAATATTATTGGTGGCAGCAGTGGCATTAACACTTGCCGGCTGCGGAAAGACAGGAAATAAAGATGCGGAAGCAGACAAAAACGTAAGCATGTTTCGCACGGAAGAAGTTGTTGCCAAGAAGCAATTGTCGTTGCCCGACAGTCTGAACTTTTATGGCAAGGACGCAAAAGTGTTTACAGAGACAACGGTTTCTGTATGCTGGCCTGAAACGCTTGGAGGCAAGGAGCCGAAAGAGCTGCAGGACAGCATCCTCTCGATAGCCTTCGGCACAAGCAAGCGCGCCACGCTCAAAGAATCGCTGGAGGCGATGCTTGCTGAGCCTCTTGGCTTTGAGGGAGAAAAGGGCATCACACAAAAAGACGTTGACAAACTGCCAGAGCTGTCGGAGACTGTGCACCGCCACAGCGCACAACTTACGGTTACGCCTACGAGCATAGGCAAGCGTCTTGTGACCTACAGTGTGTATTCCTACGCATTCCTCGGCGGAGCTCACGGCAACTATGCGACAACCTATGTCAACTACGACGTGGAGAAGGGTAAGGTGCTGACCGTGGGACGCGTGTTTGCCGACGTGCAGGGGTTGAAGACTGCAATCATGCGCGAGCTTCAGCTGAAGCCGGAGTATGCCGGAAGTCTGCTTGTCGACAAGGTGCCTACTGTGGGCAACTTCTACATTGAAGGGGCGTTGATCACGTTCTTCTACAACCCGTATGACGTTGCATGCTATGCTGCCGGCGACATCAGAGTGGCGCTGCCTATCCATGAGGTGCGCGAATTTATGAGCGACTATGGCAAATCGCTCTTCCCCGAGGAAGACTGACGTGATTTTTGAATAAAGAAATGCCGGAGGCGCATCGCTTGTTGGGTGATGCGCCTCCGGTTTGTCATGTGTGGCCTACGCTATTTCTTCAACCTCACTTCGTAGAGGTCGTTGCGGCGGTCTCTGAGATTCTTCACGCTTCCGTAGGTATGGAGGTGGTTGAGCCGGTCGAGGTCTACGTCGCTGACAAGAATCATCTCGGTGTTTGGCGTAGCCTCTGCACGTGTGCCGTCGGTGGGGAATTCAAAGTCGCAAGGCGTGAACACGCCCGACTGTGCATACTGGATATCCATATTGTGGACTCTCGGAAGGTTGCCCACGCTGCCGGCAATCACTACGTAGCACTCGTTTTCGATGGCTCGCGCATGTGCGCATACCTTTACGCGTGAATATGCGTTCTGAGTGTCGGTGAGAAATGGCACAAAGAGAATCTGCATTCCCTCGTCGGCCATCAGACGCGACAGCTCGGGGAACTCGACATCGTAGCAAATCAGGATGCCGATGCGCGCGCAGTCGGTTTCAAACGTCTGAATCTTGCTGCCTCCGCACAAGCCCCAGCTCTTTATCTCGTCGGGGGTGACATGAATCTTCTCATACGACTCATACGAGCCGTCGCGGCGGCACAGGAAGCCCACGTTGTACAGGCGTCCGTCTTCTTTCACCTGAGGCATCGAGCCGGTGATGATGTTGATGTTGTAGCTGATGGCAAGTTTCACGAAGCGGTCGCGGATTTCGGTGGTGTACTGCGCCAGTCCGCGGATTGCCTCCGCCTCGCTGTCGTCGTTGAACCGCGCCATCAGCGGAGCGTTGAAGTATTCAGGAAACAACACAAAGTCGCTTTGATAGCCCGACACCGCGTCGACGAAAAACTCCACCTGTTCGAAAAGGTCGTCGATAGTGCGGTATGAGCGCATCTGCCATTGCACCAGCCCCACGCGCACGGTGGTCTTCTTGCTCACCACATCCTGCGACGGCGCCTGATAGTAGATATTGTCCCATTGCAACAGGCAGGCATAGTGTTTCGACTCCTCGTCGTTGGGCAGATAGTTGCGCATCACCTTGCGCACGTGGAAATCGTTGCTCAGCTGGAACGTCAGCACAGGGTCGAAAATCTCTTTCTGACGCACCTTCGTGATATATTCCTTCGGGCGCAACTTGTCGGCATACTTATGATAGTTCGGTATGCGTCCGCCAAACATAATGGCTTTCAGATTCAGCGACTCGCACAAGTCCTTGCGGTATTCATACATACGGCGGGCGAGGCGCAGTCCGCGGTATTGCGGATGGATAAACACCTCTATGCCATAGAGAATATTGCCGTTGGGATTGTGGGTGCTGAATGTCTCGTTGCCCGTCACCTGAGCGTAAGTGTGGTCGTTTTTAACAAGGTTGTAGTCGACAATCAGAGACAGGGCGCAGCCCACAATTTTGTCGTCGACAACCGTTACAATCTGACCCTCCGGAAAAATGTCGATCAATTTCTGTATTTGTCCACGAGTCCAAAACACATCGCTGCCGTCGGCGTATACGCGCGTGAACGACTGCGACAGCTGTTCGTAATCCTCCATTTGAAGATTGCGAATCAACACTTTATTGATTTTAATAGAATCTTCCATAGCGTGGCGAAATTACAGCGAAAATAAGACCTAAACAAGATTTTCGGCAAAAAAAATAACACCATACATTTGCAATTTCCGCAACTTAGATGTATCTTTGCACTCGCTTCAGGCAATAAAGCCGCAGCAGGTCCTATAGCTCAGTTGGTTAGAGCATCTGACTCATAATCAGGGGGTCCTTGGTTCAAGCCCAAGTGGGACCACACAACAGAAGGTAGTTAGCTTCGCTGACTACCTTTTTTTATCCACATTCCCGCATGCCCAGCAGATTTCCAATCTTTAAATTGCTGATCTATTTTTTGCTTCACATCGACGTCTTTCTCACCGTTTTGAGATTTCTTGCGGGAATCGCATTGAAAATCTGCGAATTTCAAGTCCGCTTTACCGATTATTATTTCCAGAAATCCGATTATCCAATGAAAATTCGTAACTTTGCATTTAGACTTCCACGCTTTGTACCGTTAAGAGTAACGGCGGCTGGGAGGTCTTACATAGGAAAGCGTACATCAACGCTTATTCTTGGTTTTCAGAAAATTTGGCCATTTTCAGAATCACAGTCAAGGATAGTGCAGCGGTGGACGCCACGGGTATGTTTATACCTATCCGGCTCATTTCAAGTCTTTACACTTGAAATGAGTTTGAGGTATTCTCATATACGGCGTGGAGTCTTCGTTGCTCAATCCACTGTGATGGGCCAGGCCAAATGCCTCTGAAAGCGGAGTGAGCAACACAAGGCTCCCGCTTTTCTTTTTATAAACTCTATGCCATTCGGAGCTTGTGGCATCACTTATGGCCGATGGCAAACGAAAACCTCCGAACAGCGCAAGCCGGAAAAAATGATGAATTTTACACCCAATATCATGATATTGAGGTAGAAATGAACGCTTACCTTGAATACAATCCCGATGTGTTCAGAGGCAAGATAATACTATTGCCATGCGACGATCCCGAATGGAGCAACTTTACAAAATATTTTGCAGCCAAGTTTGATGTCCTTGGCTTGAAAAAACTGATTTCGACAAGCTATGCCCCTGAAAGCAAAAAAATGTTTTTGGGCGGCGTATTCTCCAAATACGAACAATCATCGCCGCAATTCAACGCTGACAAATCAAAGACGAATGGCAAAATTTTCATTCTTGATAGCGATATTACAGGCGATGGCCATATTAACATCGACGACCTACAGTGGGATTATCTTGATGGCGACGGCGATTTTAAGAGCGATGAAGTCACAGCCTTGCGCGACGAGGCCGACATTATCATTACCAATCCGCCGTTCTCTCTTTTCCGCGATTTTCTCGCATGGATAACCGAAGCCGACAAGCAGTTTATCATCATCGGCAATATAAATGCCATAACCTATAAAGAAACCTTTCCTTTGATTATGACGGATAAGATGTGGATGGGTTCTACAATCCACAGCGGCGACCGTGAGTTTGAAGTACCACAAGAATACCCTTTAAACGCTGCCGGTTGGCGTATAGACGAATCTGGCCGCAAATTTATCCGTGTCAAAGGAGTGCGTTGGTTTACCAATATCGACCACGGACGACGGCATGAGCCACTTGCGCTAATGTCGATGGCCGACAATCTGCGTTTCAGTCGTCATAAGGAACTGAGAGGCAAAACTGCTTACGACCGCTACGACAATTACGACGCCATCGAGGTGCCTTTTACCGACGCAATCCCTGCTGACTACGACGGTGTGATGGGTGTGCCTATTTCTTGGCTTGACAAATATTGCCCCGAACAATTTGAAATTGTAGGAATAACCGAAAGAGGAAACGAGTACGGCTATCGCACCAAAGTCTATACTAAATCCGACTCCCCCAAATACTCCGATTGGAATTGTAGAGCAACAATTATCACAAATGGAAAAGTACAACCTGTTTACGCACGAATTTTAATCCGAAAGAAACAATGATACCAACACTTCATACAGACTGGACTGTGGGCGACCTTTGCCAGGGGTTCGTCTACAACGAATACGAGGGCAAAGGTTTGTTTGGCCTCGATGGTAAACTCACCATACAGCCCGAATACCAACGCCATTACATCTACAACGACGGCAAGAAAGATGTGGCTGTTATCGACTCCCTGCTCAAAGGTTATCCACTCGGGCTTATCTACTTCAATCAGACTCCTTCGGGACAGCTTGAGGTATTGGACGGACAACAGCGCATCACATCTTTCGGACGCTTCGTAACCGACAAATTCGCTATACTTCATAACGGACGCGAAACCTATTTTTCAGGGCTCGATGATGTGCTGAAAGAGAAAATTCTGAAATCACGCCTCGTGGTATTCGTATGTAAGGGCACAGAGCCGGAGATTAAAGAGTGGTTTGAGACCATCAATATCGTTGGCGTGCCACTCAATTCCCAAGAACGGCGCAATGCGGTGCATAGCGGCCCGTTTGTCACGGCGGCAAAAGCCGTATTCAGCAACTCGCAGAATGCCGCAATACAGAAATGGAGTCACTACGTCAGGGGCGACGTAAAGCGTCAGCAATACCTTGAATGCGCCCTCGGCTGGATAAGCCGCGCCAAAGGCAAGACCATCGACGCCTATATGAGCCAACACCGCTTCGACACCTCAATATCCGAGCTTGAAAACTACTTTAACTCTGTCATCGACTGGGTTTCGGGATTGTTTGACACCACCGAGAGCATGGCGGGTCTTGAATGGGGGCGACTTTATGAACTTTACCACACAACGCCATACGACCGCGCCGTCCTCAATGCCCACGTCGCCGAACTGCTGCAAGATGAATCCATAGGCAAACGCGCCAACATCTATGAGTATCTGCTTGGCGGCGAACAGCATCCCGAACTTTTAGAGGTACGCATCTTTGAGGAATCAACCAAAAAGACCGTGTATAACCGCCAAACCGAACAGGCGCGGGCCAACGGAACGTCGAATTGCCCTCTTTGTGCCATTGGCACGGGAAACAACCGCACACGGATTTACAAACTATCCGAAATGGATGCCGACCACGTTACCGCCTGGAGCAAAGGCGGAGCAACGTCAATCGACAACTGCCAAATGCTCTGCAAAACGCACAACCGCGCCAAAGGCAACAAGTAGCACACTTATTCCATTTCCCTGGGAACAAAGACATAAATTAGGGTTGACACCTCGCAAGTCTGCCCTAATTTATGTCGCTTATAAAAGTTTTATCGGACAAAATAATCAACCTTCCCTCGTAGTTTTATTGTGCAGTGCCGAAAATGCTTTTGTTGTATTTGTTTTGCGAAATGCACAACGAACATTCATTTTCGGCGAGTTACAGCAATTTATGGTATGATAAAGCTGTCGGGATTACTTGGTTTTAGGAACATTGCGTAGTATATCGGCATGTAAACCACCTTTCCACTTCGTTCCACCTTGCTGTCGTTTGAGAATAGTATTGCTTTTTTGATGTGATAATCCTCATTTTCAACAAACTTGTCTAACGCCCGGTGCTGCTTGAAGTCTTTTCCTGACTTCACTTCGATTGGCATTGCGCTGAGCGCGTCATAGTCATCCACGAGAAAATCGACTTCTCCTTTTGTTTTATTGTCGTAATAACGCAAAGAGTAGCCGTGCGCGCTTAACTCTTGGGCAATTACCGTTTCGTATACAGCGCCAAGATTAACATTGCTTTCCGCTCCGATTACAGCATTGACATTATAGCGATATAAGATGTTTGTCAGAAGTCCGACATCGTTCAAGTATAACTTTATTAATGTTTTTTGAACCGACTCTTTAAGAGGAAATTTTGGATTTGAAACGGCAAGAACCTCCAATGATATTCCGGAACTTATCAGGTACTCCAATTCTGCCTCGTAGTCAGCGCTTCTTTTTCCTTTTTTGTTCTCTATCTCACTATAATAAAGTCGCTTCTTTTTGTTTTCCATATTAGATGGAATCATCTCATAAATTCGCTTTATTTTTAATGAGTTTTCATTGTCATATTGAGAGGCGTCGCCTTTGTATAATTCATAAATTTCATCGTGAACAGCACGAACGGCAACAATATTGCTTGTTTCAATAAAAGTATTTACAGCATCGGGCAGCCCCCCGATAAGAAGATACTTCTTGAATAAGTCGATAAATTTATTGTGGATGGCTTCTTCTATCGACTTCTCTTTGGCAAATTGCTCCCGCGCGTAGGCTATTGTTTCTTCTCCGACGCCATTTGCCCACAAAAACTCTTCAAAATCAAGCGGATGCATTTTCTTTTTGATAATACGCCCGCCCGGCTTTGAAAGTGTCTTGTTAAGAGTTACGCCGAGAAGCGAACCGCTTGCGATATATGTAAAGCGGTCCTCGTCTTTCAAGAACTTAAGCAGAGTGAGAAGTTCAGGATACGCTTGTATCTCATCAAGAAAGACAAGCGTATTTTCTTTTGAGCCCATTTTGTCTCCTGCATAAGCGCTTAGTCTGAGATAAAAATCTTTTGAGTTAGAGACTCCTTCAAATAATTTGTCACCATTTTTGTCTTCCAGAAAATTAATCTCAATATAATTTTTGAAGAATTTCTGTCCTTCATATCTGATAATGAAAGATTTTCCTATCTGTCTTGCCCCATCAAGCAGCAACACTTTATTTGATTCTGAACGATAGTAATCGTGTATCTCTTTTTGTATTTTTCTACGCAGCATAACACTTATTCCATTTTAAACACGGCGTAAAAGTACACTTATTCCATTTAAAAACCAAGAAAAAACTACACTTATTCCATTTTTTGCACCCTCAAAAAATACACTTATTCCATTTTCAACACCCTCAAAAAATACACTTATTCCATTCCCCGGGAACAAAGACACAAAGGGCTGACACCTCGTAAGAAGTGTCAGCCCTTTGGTGTAGCTTATAGAAGCAGTTATAAATTACTTTTTCAGGAACTTGCCTCTGACTTTCGTGCCGTCGGCAAATGTAGCTGAGTAGATATACATTCCGTTCTGGAGAGAGGCAACGCTCACTGCGTCGGTGTCGCTCTCTGCCACTTTCGCGCCGCTGAGTGTGTAAACCTCAACCGACGCTACACCCTTGTCTGATTTCACATTTATCATGTCGGTGGCAGGGTTAGGATAAACTACCAGCTCGCCGCCGGTCACTGACGTAACGCTGCTCTGTGGCTTGAACTCAGTCACCGAGATGCTTTTGCCAGTGTCGCTGTTCAGACGGAAATAATGCTTGCCGTAGCCCACTTCGCTGATGTCGGCAGTCTGCGCTGTGCCGTTGTTGAAGATTATGCTGATTTCAGGATACTGTGTTCCGAAATTGTGGTAATACATTGTCTTGCCGTCAACGGTTGCTGTCTCTGTCATGGCATCGCCTGGCCAAGCGCTGGTTATCTGCTCTGAAACCCACGCGTAGATGTTGATGCTATTCCACGACTCCGGCTTCTCAACGTAGATTTCAACAGGCTCTATCGATGTGATATAGTTTGCCTCCTTGACGCCCGACACGACTTTGCCGTCGGCCACCACCACTGCCTTGAGTTTGGTGTTGGTAGAGATGTCAAGTGTTGTGCCAGGAGCCGCATGTGTACCGTTGGTGAGCGAAGGGATTGAGCCGTCGGTAGTGTAGACAACCTCAGGATTGTTGAAATCCTTTGCGTTTGCCACGTCCATTGTCACCTTGACGCCGCCGACATAAGTGCCGCCGTCGGGCGAGAATGACAGTTGAGCCACCTGGCTTTCAAGATTCTTGATAGCCACCTTTGTCCAGATGGAGTAGAGTGCGTTGCCAGCCACCTTGTCCGATGTAGAGTAGCCTTTCGCCGAAGGGTCATAAGAGCCACGTCCAATCTTGATGAGCAGCTTGCCATTATTGCCTGTCACCTCAGCCACATAGCGGTTATTGGTTGTCTCAAGCACATTGACAGTGCATTGGTTTGTCAAGCCGACCGACTTGCGGATGGCGATGAGTTTCTTGATGGCGTCCTTTTTGTCGAGCCAGTGCTTGTAGAACACGCACGGAGTTCCCGGTGAGCAGAGCATGAAGGCATTGGCAGCCTCAACGTCGCCGGTAAACATTTTGTCCGACTCCTTGTAAGTGTCGTGGTTGTCGACGAAAGTGACAGCATAACGCTGGTAAGTGTCCATGTGGATAATTCCGGCAGGCTGGTTGAGCAAGCCGTTGCGCTTCCACACGAGTTTTGAGAAGTTCATTCCCGGGAAAGCGGCGTTGAGCGCCCACTTGAACTCAAAGTCGAAGGCAGCCGATGTGCGGCCCGTACGGTCAATCCACGATGTTGTCTTGTCGTAGTTGTCCCAGTACTCACCCACGCTGTATGATGCTTTTGCCGATTCGTTGTAGATTTTGGTATACTCAGCGCCGTAGCCCTTCACCATGTCATAACGCCAACCCGTGAAGCCGAGGTCGTTCTTCAGAAAGTCGAGATAAGCCTTCACCGCCTCCTGCACTGCAGGATTTGTGTGGTCAAGGTCGCGGCAGCCGTCAAAGTTGTCGCCGGTGTCGTATGCGCCGGTAGGCTGCGGCATACCAGTCTGGTTGGCAAGCTCGTCGTTCTTGCAGATGGCGTCAAGACCGAGTTTGTAAGTTTTTCCATTGTAAGTCTCTGCAGGGAAGTCATACCAGTTGGTAGCGCCGTTGCGGTGGTTGACCACCACGTCTTCGATAATGCCGGTGCCGAACTGCTTGAATGTGGAAATCATCGAGCGCAGTTCCGCCTCGTTGCCAAACGAAGAGTTAAAGTTGCTGAACCAGTAGACAGGGTCGTAGCCCATCGACGGATTTGCCGACGATTTGCCTGCGTTAGGCACCCAGATCAAATTGAAATAAGACGACAGTTCAGCAGCATTTGCCTGAAGCACAGTCCATTTAGAATCCTTGTAAGAGTCCCAATAAAAGCCCTGCAGCATCACGCCGCCGTAATTTGCAGGCCAGGCATATTCGCCCTCCGCCTTTGCCTTGGGCGCGCAGAGCAACAACAGCGCCAGCAAAGGAAGCATAATCTTTGAAAATGCTGATTTTCTCATAGAATAATAGGTCAGTTGTTTATAAGTGATTAAATAGTTCGCAAATATATCAATTAAATCAATACACAGCCAACAATTGGTCTCTTTTATTTTTAATTATGGTAAAATAATGGCTTATTGGTTCAAAAAACGTGTCTGTTTCGGCTTCGACACGACACTCTTTGCCCATCTGCTTTCACAATTCAGTGGAAATGACTAATTTTGACCCCGAAAATTTATTTATCAACAATGAAGAGAATATTTTTATTGGCGGCAGGCTTGCTCGTAGCCACAAGCGGACTGCTCGCCGAGACTAGAGAGAAGGTCGCATTCGGCGACTTTGAGCATTGGGTCACAAGAACCATCAAAGAGTCCGCAATCATCGGCGGAAAATCCAAGACATTATACGAAATCGGCCCGACACAGGCAATCCACGGCAACAAGGCTTACAGAAACCTCGGAGGCTCGCCTTGGGCTACGTCAAACGTGTATGCCAAAGTGGCTGGCGTGGTGAAGGGCAGCAACGCCGTGTTCCCAGCGCAGCGCGCTGCCGGAAACAAATGCGTGAAGCTTTCAACAATCATGGAGAAGGTGAAGGCACTCGGTGTGGTGAATATGGACGTATTGGTTTCGGGAAGCATCTACTTCGGCACAATGGTGGAGCCGGTGAGCAGCACCAAAAATCCATACAGCAAACTGGACATGAACGTAAGGTTCACAAAACGCCCTAAATATCTGACCTACGACTACAAAGTGGAGATTCCTGCCAATGCCCAGATGATATATTCAAGCGGTTTCGGAAAGAAGAAAGTTCTCAAAAAGCAGAATGCATGCGAGGTATTCGTGTTGCTGCAACGCCGATGGGAAGACGCCAACGGCAACATCTACGCAAAGCGCGTGGGAACAGGTCGCGAACGCTACACGAGAAGCACCGGATGGGTCAACGGACACCGCCTGCGCATCTACTACGGAAACATCGTCGGACAGCCTTACTATAAAAGCTACATGAACCTTGTCGACAGCAGCCGTCCATACTATGCGCGCAACAGCAAGGGCAAAATCGTGCCTATCCATGAGGTTGGTTGGGACAGCCCGCTGGCAACTCCAACCCACATCATCATGATGTTCTCTGCCGGCTGCGGCACGGCTTATGAGGGCACTGTCGGTCAGAATCTATACGTCGACAACGTGGCGTTTATCTACGACTAAACCGACTCGTTTATAAGCATAATGGGTGCATCCGCTAAGATGCGCCCATTTTTTTTGCACTTATTGCACTTCATTTAGAAAACCATAGAAAATTTCTGAGTAATTTTGCATCCAGTTTTAGGTTTGTAGGTATAAGTATGGCAAAATGCAATGAAATGACAAGCGGTGCCACGATGCCGCTCATTTTCAAATTCACTATGCCCTTGCTGCTCGGCAACCTGCTGCAGCAGACATATTCGCTGATTGATGCGGCTATTGTGGGCAAATTCTTGGGCATAAGCCCATTGGCAGCAGTCGGCGCCAGCAGTTCGGTGATCTTTCTGATTCTTGGCTTCTGCAACGGCTGTTGCTGCGGATTCGGCATTCCGGTGGCACAGAAATTCGGAGCGCGCGACTATGAGTCAATGCGCCGCTACGTCTACAGCAGTCTGAAACTGACGGCATGGATGTCGGTGTCGATAGCCGTGGTGACGAGCCTGCTGTGCGCGGCCATCCTTCGATGGATGAGCACTCCCGAAAACATCTTTAGCGACGCCTATTGGTATCTGCTGATCACGTTTATCGGCGTGCCGGCAACGTTCTACTACAATCTGCTCTCAAGCATAATCCGCGCGCTCGGCGACAGCAAAACCCCGTTCTGGTTTCTGCTTTTCTCCACCATCCTCAACATCGTGCTCGACATTTTCTGCATCGTCACCCTCGGATGGGGAGTGGCTGGAGCCGCCATTGCCACGGTGTTCTCACAGGCGCTGTCGGCTGTGCTGTGCTACGTCTATATGATTCGTAAGTTCGACATTCTCCGTGCCTCGCGCGACGAGCGGACAATGTCGCGGCGACACTGCTCAACACTGCTCAAAATCGGCGTGCCGATGGGTTTGCAGTTCTCGATCACCGCCATCGGCAGCATTATGCTGCAAAGCGCCAACAACGCCCTCGGCACCGACTGCGTGGCTGCCTTCACCGCCGCCATGCGCATCAAGATGTTTGCCATCTGTCCGTGCGAGAGTCTGGGCATCGCCATGGCCACGTTCACCGGTCAGAACTATGGAGCCGGGCGTCCGCAACGGGTGTGGATGGGCGTGAAATCGAGTATGGCGATGGTGATGGTCTACGTCGTGGCGGTAAGCACGACAATGCTGCTGTGGTCGGAGGAAATGTCGCTGATGTTTGTGTCGGCCTCCGACACGGCGATAATCCGCAACACGGCTTTGTTCCTGCATGTGTCGGCATATATGATGCCTCTGCTGGCTCTGTTGTGCGTGCTCCGCTACACCATCCAGGGCGCCGGATTCACCAACTTCGCAATGCTGTCGGGCGTGATGGAGATGGTGGCGCGCGGCATTGTCAGTCTGGTGTTTGTGCCTGATTTCGGCTACATTGCCGTGTGCTTCGGCGACTCTGTGGCGTGGTTTGCCGCCGACATCTTCCTGGTTCCGGCATTCATCTACGTCTACCGCCGCATCCGTCGCGACTGCACAATGCCGCAAACCGAAACGGCAAAAAGCTTCTGACAGACAAAAGGCACCGCAACAACCCGTCGCAGTGCCTTTCCCAACCTATATCACCTTGCTACAATACTATTTTCGTCACGCGATGTCCCGACGTTGTGGCAACGCCAACTGACATGGACTGCTGCGCCGCGACAGTGGCTGCGACAACAACAGCGGCTGTCAAAAGCAGATAATTTCTCATAGTCATGTTAAAAAAACTTCCGCCGCGTCACAACACGGCGGAAGCCATCCATATTATTTGCAATCAACGAATTGCGTTACTTAACAATCTTTGCCGTCACCACTGTACCGTCAGCCTTAACGGCTTTGACAACATAGACACCCGGCTGAACCGTTGCGATGCTCATTGTGGCTGTGCTTTCAGCGTGCGCCACAGCAGCACCGTTCAAGTTGTAGACAGCAGCCTCTACAGTGCCTTCCGGAAGAACCACCTCGTTGCCGGCTACGAAAATTGTGCCCTCGGCAGCGATTGCTGCCACGCCAGATGTTGTGCCGTTTACGTCATAAACGTAGAGTTCCTGCAATTTTGTGCCATAGCCAGTAGAAGCCTTGGTTGAATAAACCTTGATATATTTCGCTTCAATGCCTTTGCCTGCAAACCAATCGGTACGAGACTCCAGTCGTGCAGGTTTGTCGTAAGAGCCAAACACAGTAAAGGTCTTGCCGTCGGTCGATGCCTCTACAGTGTAACAGCAAGAGTTTGCGCCTTCCCAAGAAGCCTTGACAGCATCGATTTTAAACACCTTTTCCAATTCCACTACAATCCAGCAGTCGTAAGTATGGTCTTTTGAGCCTGCAGGCTCGGCTGCTCCCCACAGAGAGCCGGCAGCATCTACACCGTCGACAGCATTTTCCGGCTTTGAATCACCGGTCTGGTCGCCCTCTGAAACAGTCACCGGACGGTTCAACGCAAGGTTGTCGCCCTTTGGATTAACCACATAGACTGTCACCACGTTTGACTGCAATCCATTTTCCGCAGTATAATACACTTCATAAGCGCCTGCCTCTTCGGCTGTCAAGACATTGCCGTTCATCAAGCCGGCGCTTGCTTTCCAGACTCCTTTGTCGCCACTGATGTCGTAATTCCCACCGAATTGATCCAAGCCTGTGAGTGTGAAAGTGTAGTCGCCAGGGGTGCCGCACTCCTTGTCGGCAGCAATCATGACACTTGTCAGCTCCGACTTCGAGTTTGAATAAACTTCAAGCTCATATAATTTTGTACCATATTGTGTCGCGGCACGAGTTGAGTGGAATTTCACATAACGGGCCTTTACAGCTTCCTCGCTTGTAAGCCAATCGTGACGATTTGTCATACCTATACCGTTTGTCACAGTAAATGCAGGCACAGGGTCGGAGAACGTCACATTGTCGGTAGAGAAGGTGATAGTGTAATCTGCCGACGATGCTCCCTCAAAGGATGTATGGACGCAGTTCACATCATATACATCACCGAGGTCTACAACCAACACTGCATCATACTCATGGTTTTCCACACCGCTCGGCTCGTCTGTAATCCAGAGGCTTCCAAGATTGCCGTCCACTGCATTTTCCGGGTTTTTAGAACCTTCGGTTGCAAAAACGATGTCTTTTTTCAAAGCCAGATTCGCACCTTCTGCCTTGACCTCTATTTTCAGCTCGTTGGACTCAATGTCGCCGATTTTCATCTTCACTGTATATGTGCCACGGCTCGTTACGGTAAGTTTGTTGTCGACAACAGATGCTCCTTCCGAAACAATCATCTGACGGGATGCGTTTTCCTCGGCTGTCAGAATATAGTCCATTTTATATTGGTCGAGGAATTTGTAACCGAGCGTATAAGTGTCGGCGACAGAGCCTTCAAGTTTGTCTGCCGTAATCTCTATCGATGAGAGTTTCGAGGCTTCCTCCGCCATGTCATACACACCGAACTCCCAAAAACTGAAACCATAAGGCGAGCCTCGCTCTATTAGCTCAACAGCCACATAGCGAGCTGTAACGACATCCGTCGTAGATACTGCTATGGTCTCCGATGCTGGAAATCCCGACAGAGTCTTGTTGATTTCTGCAATTTCTGTCCATCCGGTTGCGAAATCGTTTGTCTTGTCATCGTCTGTAAGTTTGAGAGCCATCTCGGCGGTGATTTCATCGGCTACGTGTATTTTATAGTGTTTGCCGTATGCTCCTTCCCAAACAATCTTCAAATGGTCGATGATGGTTCCTTTCTCAAGATCCACGTAGAACCACTGGTTGTCGCCGTCAGAAGTCTTCGACTCCCAACGAGTGCCAAGATTGTCGTCAACCGCCAGTTCTGGAGGCTGCTGGTTTGAAGAAGCATATACTTTTTTCCCCAATGCCACATTGGCGGCTTGCGATGAGGCTGCGAGCATAAAGAACGCTCCCAATAATAAAGTAAAGTTTTTAAATCTCATAGTTGTTTTTAAATTTTATGGTTTTATTAATAATTATCTGAAAAATGGTTTTTCTCACACTGCAAATTTACGCATACCACATCTTTCAACACTCACTTTTTCTTTCACAACAACTCAACATCAACAAAATCCGGCATTCTGAAAGTTTAACGCAATCAATTATATATCAAATAATTGCACCATTATTATGTTTTAAAACACATCTCACAATGTTGAGTTTTTTCCTCAACATCGCGTTTTTCCGCCATTTTTCGTGTGTTTTCATCATCCACCTCATTGTGGAATCCTCAGAAGCCGGCTTGCACCAACTTTCGACTGCTTAGGCAGCGCCTCCTGAAAGCAAAATTAAGCGCGCTTAATTTTGTTTTTACCTCGGCTTGCACTAACTTTACATATTGAAATGGAAACTGCTCTTTACTTAATCCCGGTGATGCTCAGCGATGAGCCTTTAGACAAAGTGCTGCCGGCATACAATCTTCAGATTGTCAAGGAAATAAAATATTTTATAGTTGAAAACGTTCGTTCTGCACGACGTTTTCTCAAAAAGTGCGACCGTACAATCGACATCGACTCGCTTACGTTCTACACCCTCGACGAGCATACACGCCCCGAAGAAATTGGCGACTATCTGAATCCACTCATTGAAGGCAATGCCATGGGTGTGATTTCTGAAGCAGGATGCCCGGCAATTGCCGATCCGGGAGCCGATGTTGTGGCAATGGCCCAACGCCGCGGGCTGAAGGTGGTGCCTTTGGTAGGGCCGTCGAGCATATTGCTGTCGCTGATGGCTTCGGGATTCAACGGACAGAGTTTTGCATTTCAAGGCTATCTCCCTATCGATGCTGCAAAACGGCAGAAAAAACTGCACGAGATGGAACGCAACGTCGCTGCCGGACAAACGCAGATTTTCATCGAGACGCCCTACCGCAACAACAAACTGGTGGCTGAACTGAGCCAGCAGCTGCGCGGCGACCTGCGCCTGTGTGTGGCTTGCGACGTGACCGGCGCAACCGAGGAAATCACCACGCGCCCGGTGCGCGAATGGGCGAAGGCGAAATACAACTACGACAAGCGTCCCGCTATTTTCCTGATTTATCGTTGACGTGACTATGGAGAAGATTCGTAAAAACTCGCGCAGCCGCTGTCCGTATCAGCAGGTGTCGCTGTTTGGCGACGACGAGTCGGCGGCTCTGATGACGGGCGGCATAAACACACGAGGACGCAGCAAAAAAAGACTGTCGGAGCTTGACACTCCGCTTGAGATAAGCAACGACACCGGCAGTTTCCGATTTATCAGTTTCGGCAGCGGGAGCAGCGGCAACTGCTCATACATAGGCAACGAGCACGGCGGATTTCTGATCGATGCCGGAGTCGACATAAAGACTGTGTTGGCGGAGATGGAGAAAAACAACATCCGTCCGGAGTCGCTACTTGGCATCTGCCTCACTCACGACCACGGAGACCATATCCGCTATGCTTACTCTTTCCTGCGACGATACCGCACGATGGCGCTCTACTGCACAAACCGGGCGTTCAACGGGCTGCTGCGCCGACACAACATCTCACGACGCATAAAAGACTATCACCACGCAATATACAAGGAGATTCCTTTCAAAGTGGGAGATTTCGAAGTGACGGCGTTCGACGTGCCCCACGACGGCAGCTGCAACTCCGGATTCTCAATAACCTACGGCGACGCCAATTTTGTGCTCGCCACCGACTTGGGAAGCGTGACCGACCGCGCTCGCCACTACATGTCGCTCGCCAACTATCTGGTAATCGAGAGCAACTACGACTCTACGATGCTCGACAACGGCTCTTATCCGGAATACCTCAAAAGCCGCATCCGCGCTGGTAACGGACACATGGACAACGCCGCAACGGCGGCTTTCTTGAAGGAGATTGCCTCGGAAAGGCTGAAATACGTGTATCTTTGCCACCTCAGCCATGACAACAACACGCCCGACACGGCACGAAGCTGCGCGATGAAGGCTCTGCAGGAGGCGGGACTTTCGGTTGGCGAAGGGACGGAGTCGCTGACCGACAATGCCAAGGACGTGCAACTCGTTGTGCTGCCGCGGTTTGACGCGACTCGATGTTACAAGTTTCACGTCAATTTGAAATAATTCGACTGGAAGTCTTGCCAAAATGAAAATTTGTCATTACTTTTGTATCCGATTTGCGCATGTGGCGTAATTGGTAGCCGCGCTAGACTTAGGATCTAGTGACGTAAGTCGTGGGGGTTCGAGTCCCTTCATGCGCACAAAAAAAGATTGTATCAGTTGATACAATCTTTTTTTTGTGCCTTCAACTTTCCAGCCTTTAGAAATATCCGACGATATGCAGAATCGACGGAGTGAGGATGGCTGTGAAGATGCCGTTGAGCGTGAGTCCGAGACTGGCAAAAGCACCATAACGGTCGCTGATGCCAAACGCCCGCGACGACCCTACGGCATGCGCCGCCGTACCCATCGACAGGCCTTGAGCTATCGGGCTATGGACACGCGACCAGCGCATTACGCCAAAGCCCACAATGCCACCGAAGATGCCTACGCTGACCACTACCGCCGCCGTTAGCGACGGGATGCCGCCAAGCGAGCTTGTCACCTCCATGGCTATAGGCGTGGTTACCGACTTTGCGGCAAGCGACATAACCACGTCGTGCGACGCGCCGCAGACATCTGCCACCCACACCACCGAGATGATGCCTGAGATGCAGCCTCCGAGCGCCGACAGCGTTATGGGAAGCAGCTGCTTCTTGACGGTCGACAGTTGCTTGTAGAGCGGCACGGCAAGCGCCACGACTGCCGGCTTGAGCCAGAACTCAATGTAACGTCCGTACTGATTGTAGGTGTCGTAAGGGATGTCGTAAGCCATCAGAAACACTATGATCAGCGCGATGGTTACAAGTATCGGGTTGAACAAAGAAAAGCGCGTGCGGCGCTGTATCAGTTGCGCTGAGCCGTAGACCACAAATGTGAGCGCAAGCAGGAAGTATGGGTTGTTAATGTATTCCATGACGTTTCGTGAATTGACGATGTTGATATTTTCTTACCAGTTGGTGAATCCAGCCGGTGACCACGATAACCACAACGGTGCTGACCGCCGATGCCACAATGATTGGCAGCAGCTGCGCCTTTATGACATTGAGGTGGAGCATAAGCGCCACGCCTGGTGGAATAAAGAAGAATCCAAGATTCTTGACCAGAAAATTCGCTATACCCTCAACCCATCTGAGGCGTATCCATTTAAGCTGCAGGCACGCTGTAAGCAGCAGCATCCCTATGATGCTTGACGGCAGTTTGATGCCTGTGAGCCACACTATCAGCTCCCCTATCGCAAGGAAGCCGAAGATGATTCCACATTGATAAACCATTCTGTAATTTTTTTCTTTCCTAAAACAATCAGCTGCAAAATTACTGCTTTTATCCGGATTGGGACGCATACATAGCCTATAAACTGAAGGCGGGCACGCCAATTTCTTGGTGCGCCCGCCTCATATAGGTTGTTGCAAGTGTTATTTCACACTGACAATGCGTGCCATCGAGCCGTCAGCGTTTTCAACGCGCACGGCATAATAGCCTGTTGCCATCGGGATTGTTGTCTCGGCTGAGATATTGCCTGCAAACACGCGACGGCCGTTCACGTCGAAGATTTCAACCTTGCTGTCGCTTGCCACGCTCACGCGCACTGCTCCGTCGGCGCCGGCTATAGCCACACCGTCGAGCGCCACGTCGCTGACACTGCCCATAACCTTGAAGAGGGCTGTCACCGTAGTGTTGCGCGAAATCTTGAACTCATTGCCTTCAATCACCTTGCTGTTGGCTGTGATTTTGTCGAGTTCGTATCCAGCGTCAGGCGTTGCCTTGATGGTGATAGGCGACATCCGTTTCACCTTGTCGCCAGAGTTGATCACCTTTCCTTCAACGTCTTTCAACTCGATAGAGCCATTGACTGTCGGTGCGATGATAAGGCGTGCCACGTCGCATCCCGAGCCGTTGCCGCTCATGCTTGGCGTCCAACCTTTCTCTGAAGCGATTGATGTGTCGGAATTTTCCGCATCGTTAGGAGTAGCCTCCGTGCCTGTGAGCAGCGTCAAGTTGGCAGACGGTTGCTCTTCAACCACCTGCGCGCGCTGCGGAAGGGTATAGAAGAAGTCGTTGAGTTCGCAAGCAGTCATACCGTTGCCGCCGCAGTCAATCTTGTAAAGGTCGGTGTTTGCGCTGAGGTCGAGGCTGCGGATTGCGTTGTCGTTGAACGAGAGCATCTGCACCTTCTTGTTGGCTGTAAGGTCGAGTGAGGTGAGCAAGTTTCCGCCCACGCTGACATCTATAAGCTCTGGATTGTGCGAGAGATCGACTGTGGTCAGCTCGTTGTTCATCAATGTAGCTTTGCCAAGTGCTGGAAGCATCGACAGGTCGATGGCTGTCAGGTAGTTGTTAGCAACGTTGACTTCCTCAAGCTTAGGATTGTTCGACAGGTCGATGGCCTCAAGCTGGTTGACCTTAACGTTGCATACAAGCAGCTCTGGGTTCTTCGACAGGTCGACAGACGTCAGGCTGTTGCCGTAGCAAGAGAATGAGCGGAGCTCAGGGTTGTGGGTCACGTCAATCTCTTTCAGCTCGCAGTAGCTTGCGTCAAGCTCCAAGAGGAACGGCTGTCCGCTGACGTCGAGCGTACGGATAGGGTTCATGTAAAGGTTCAAGTTGTTGAGTATGGTTGTCTTCGACAGGTCGATGCCGGAAATCTTGTTGTTCCACAGTCCCATCTCCTCGCCAAACTCGCCGTAGCTTTCAAGGTTAAGAGCGAACACCTCACCCTTGATAGTCACTGTCGACATTGTTGCCGACTGGTCGGCCGGTGCAGCCGCTACGCCGTCGATACGCACATAGTTCTTGCTGCTCACCTCATATTCCTGGCTTGAACCGTTACCCCAGTCGATTGAGACTGTCGGCTTATTACCGCCTTCGGCAGCCAGCGCAAACGACAATGACTGACCGATAGGAGCGGTAAACGAGATGGTGCTTGTCTCTCCGCGGAACACCACTTCGATTGTCGACTCTTCGTTGACCACAAACGTCTTCTCATAGATGCTCTCGCCGTTGACAACGACGTGGTCAAACATATAGCCTTCGTCAGGAGTGTCGTTTACCATGATGGCGACGCCTGCCTTTGCTGTTGTCGTCACATCGGCAAGCTCCTGGTAATAGTTGCCAGCCCACTGCGAAAGATAGAATGAACCGTGGGTTGTGGAATATTTAGTAAAGTTGTAGTTGCGCTCGTTTGAGATGTCGCCGCCGAAATAGCCGGTAACATTCACCTTCTCGCCTGTGTCGTTAGCCTTGACGGTCACAGGCACAGCCGGGCAATTGGCAGTGCCGTCGCCTGTAACGTCGATTTTCCACTTCATTTCGTTGCTCGTCACGTATTCTGTGTCGGCAGTCTCGGCATTCGAGCCTTCAACAAAAAGATTGGTGCTGTAGGCATCCTTGTTCAACGCCGGCAGTGTGTGCAGCGTGAATGTCATCGAGTTGCCTGTCATCTTCGAGTTGTTGCGCATATCGAGATATGAGAACTTTCCGCCAGGAAGCACATAGTTGAAATAGAAGAACGGGCAGAGAGTGTTGGCAGCACGGAAATCGCGCAGGAACTTCGTCTTCGTCAAGTCGATATAGCTTATCTGCGTATCGCTGATGTTGATTGTGCCCAGCGATTCATTGTTGGAGATGTCGATGCGCGACAATGAGTTGCCGTTGACCAATAGCGAGCCGAGCTCCTTGTTGGTCGACACATCAACACTTGTCAATTTATTGTTGCCGCAGTTGAAATAGTTGAGTTCCGGATTGTTGGCTACATTTATGTCTGTAAGCTGGTTGCTGGAGCAGTCGAACGAAAACAGCTTCGGAAACTTGGTCACGTCAATCTCAGAGAGATAGTTGCCGTTGACCGACAGCGTCGACAGTTTGGGATATGTGCCGTTCTCAAAATCGAGCAACGCGTTGTTGGAAAGGTTGAGCGAGCTCAGATTAGGCAACGAGATGGCATAGAAATGCATAATGTGACAGTTGTTCATGCTTATCTGCTTCAAATTGGTGCTTCCGTCATAGAACACAACTGTGGTAAGCTCCGGATTGTCGTTGGCAGTGAAGTACTGCAGCTTGTCGAAATTGATAAGGTTCAACGCCACAAAATTCTCTCCGTTTTCCGACACATTGAGCTGCTCGAGGCTATTTGCCAACGAAGAAATCTCAAACTGATGAGAGTCAATCTTGTTGCTCTTCAACCCGAGATTCTTCAAAACAGAGTTGCCGGTCGATGAGAATGTTACAATAGAGTTTTCGTTAAGACTCAATTTGGTAACCTCCGGGAGTCCGCTGAGATTGAAATCTGTCAGCTGATTCTTTTCCATATCCACCTCTTTCAGCTTCGTGTTGGCGAAAGTGGCGGCAGAAATCTGCATCTCTTTAATCTCAAGATAAGTGATGTCGCCCTTGATGGTGATGGTCTTGCTTGCGCCAAGCTTGCCGGTGATCTCCGAGCCGTAAGTCCAGCTAGGCTTCACTTTGTTGTAGATTTTCTCGACGCCGTCACCCCAGTCGATGGTAAACGCATCGTCCATAGAGTCAGCCCAAGTATACAGCTTGATGCTTGCACCCTCGTCGAGGGTTGTGGTCAATGTGACCACGCTCTCTTCCGCACTGGCGATAGGAACCGCCAAAAAGGCAAGAAGAAATAGGAGTAAGAGTTTCTTCATAAAAATAGTATTTTATATTGTATTAATTTTTTCCCAAAACCACTACAAAAGTAATAAAAATAAAGCAATTAGCGTAACTTTTCTCACTATTTAACACCATTCACCTACAAAAACACGCTCCTTTAATGACTTTTTATAGACGTAACGGCTCATTTTTTATACAAAAACTGCTGTAAAACATATCGCTGCGGAATTGCAGTACTAAATTTTCATTTTAAATTTGCACCGGAGAAAAGGGGTATTAGCTCATCTGGTAGAGCGCAACACTGGCAGTGTTGAGGTAAGCGGTTCGAGTCCGCTATGCTCCACATCAACAGCCTTGCTTTGAGCAAGGCTGTTTTCGTAAGCCACCGCCTCGTTTTTGCGAATCTTTAATCCTTATGCCCGATGTAAATTGATTTTTTTTCGTTATCTTCGTAGCCACTAAAACATGAGTGATGCATGGCATCGCTTCTTCATAGAAGAACCATATGAAAAGAATCGACATAAACGAACTTAAACAGATTCAACTGGACGTGCTTTCTGCCATACACGGATTTTGCATTGAGCACGGAATCAGATATTCATTGGGCTGCGGCACAATGCTCGGATGCGCCCGGCATCAGGGCTACATTCCCTGGGACGACGACATCGACATCTACCTGCCGCGCGAAGACTACAACAAATTGGTCAACGAGTTTCCCGAAACATTAAACGGAAAATATCAGTTCATCTCACTTGAACGCGACAGCAAATGGAACAGAGCCTACGGCAAAGCATTCGACAACCGAACCGTATTGCGCGAAACAGTCAGCGAAACCGTACAGATTGGTGTCAACATCGATGTTTTTCCAATTGACGACGTGCCCGACGACGAACAGCAATGGAACGCCTACAACAAGACTCGCGTAAGGCTACAAAAACTGTATGCAATAAAGACATATTCACCACGCAGCGAATGGAGTATATGCAAAAAGCTGGGATTGGCAATGGGCAAGCTCGCCCTCTTGGCGGTATCATCAAGACTCCTTGCCCAGACACTCCAGAAAATGGCAGTAAAGCACAACGGCAAAGGCTTCAGACGAGTGTTTGAATGTTGTCAAGGCTTGTTCGAATCCCGGTCATTCCCTTTCAAGAAATCCCTTTTCGACAATCTGAAATTAATGCCATTTGAAGACCGGGAATTTTTCGGCTTCGAGGATTACGATGAATATTTGACGAATTGCTATGGCGACTGGAGGCAATTGCCTCCAAAAGAAAAGCAGGTGGCAAACCACATCTTCAACGCCTGGTGGAAACAATAAAACATTTTTCAGCTATGTACTACTTAGACAAAAAAATCGAAAACCTTCACAGAATATTCGACCAGAACGAGCGCAGTTCGTTCTTGCGCCTTGACCTTAACGAGAACCCGGGCGGACTTCCCGAAGATTTCATCAAAGACGTCATGGCGAAGGTCACGCCACGCTTGGTTTCTCAATATCCGGAAACCTTGCCGTTCACAGAAAAGTTGGCTGAATTTCTTGGCACCGACATTTCTCATCTATGCCTTGTAAACGGGTCTGCCGAAGGCATCCGCTACATCATTCAGGCGTTCACAGCTCCGGGCGGACGCATCGTGGGTGTCGTGCCGTCATACTTTATGTTTCAGGTATATTCGGAAATGTATGGCAGAAACTTCATAAAGGTGCCTTACGATGAGGATTTAAGCATGAACGTGGACAATATCATCAAGGAAATAACCGACGACACACAGTTGCTGATTCTCCTGAACCCAAACAACCCAATGGGAAATGTCTACTCCGACGAGGAATTTGAGAGGATAATGGAAAGGGCGAGAGAAAAACAGGTGACCGTCTTGGTCGACGAAGCATACCACTACTTCTGGCCAAAAACATTCATCAAATACGCCCTCAACCAAGAACACGTATTTGTCACCCGCACATTCTCCAAATTGTTCTCAATGGCCGGCTGCCGTCTTGGATATGTCGCAGGATGGCCCGACGGTGTGAAAATGGTTCAGAAACTATGCACACCACACAACACCAATGCTTTTGCCATGCTGCTTGCCGAAAATGTAATCTCCAACCCTGATGTGCTCAACAATTTGATTGAAAAATTCAACGAAGGCAGAAAATATCTGACAGAGTCGCTCGACAGCAACGGATACGCACACAAGGGCTGTGCCGGCAATTTCATATTCATCAAGCCTAAGACCGATGCAGAGAAGATTGTGGCACAGATGAAATCCGTCAAAAAAATTCTCATAAAATCATACCCTAATGTCGGTGAATTCGGCACATGCCTGAGAGTGTCGATAGGCGAACGCAAATATATGGAGACGTTTATGGACGCTCTCCTTGAACTGGACAAATAACCATCTGAATCAAAAACGCTATGAGGAAAGTTATAACATACGGCACATTCGACTTGTTTCACGAGGGGCACTACAACCTGTTGAAACGTGCAAAAGCGTTGGGCGACTACCTGATTGTCGGCGTGACAACCGACACGTTCGATTTGGAACGTGGAAAAATCAACACGTGCAACAATGTAATGGAACGCATCGACGCCGTCCGTGCCACAGGACTTGCCGACCTCATAGTCATCGAGGAATACAAAGGGCAGAAAATCGACGACATCCTGAAATACGGTGTCGAAATCTTTGCCATAGGATCTGATTGGGAAGGATATTTCGACTATCTCAATGAATTCTGCAAAGTGGTATACCTCCCGCGCACCGAAGGCATTTCGTCAACACAAATCCGCAAACACCGCCCGGTGGCAGACATCGGAATCATCGGCACCGGAAGTATTGCTTCTCGGTTTGCATCAGAGTCGGCGTTTGTAAACAGCGCAAGAATCACAGGCGCTTACAATCCCTTGAAATCCGAATGCGACGATTTCTGCAAAAAGTTCAACATTCCGACAAGCGCGGATTCTGTCGAAGAGTTGCTTCAAGTCTGCGACGCTGTCTACATCGCCTCGCCTCACTACACTCATTTTGATTATGCCAAAACGGCGATGCGCACAGGGAAACACGTCTTCTGCGAAACCCCGTTTGTCACAAGCCGAGCGGAAGCCGAGAAACTATACGACATAGCGCAGGAGAAGGGGTTAGTGCTGATGACCGGCTTGAAAACTGCCTACTGCCCGGCGTTCAGACACCTGTTCTCCCTGCTGAAGTCGGACATCATTGGCGAGATAGTAGAAATCAACGCCACATCGACCACCCTGCTCGAGCACGAGGACTACATCGGAGGAAAACGCTATGGAGGAAGCATGGTGGAGAACGGATGCTTCACGATGCTGCCTATTCTTAAGTTTTTCGGCACAGATTACAAGGACGTTCTGTTCTACTCGCGGATGAAAGACGGTGTCGACATTTTCACCAAAGCAATATTCAGATACGACCATGCCGTAGCTTCCCTTCAGGTGGGTTTGGGCGTAAAGACTGAAGGCAACCTCACAATTGCCGGCACAAAAGGATATGTCTATGTGCCTGCTCCGTGGTGGAAGACCGACTATTTTGAAGTGCGCTACGAAGACCAAAACAAAAACAAAAAATATTTCTATCCGTATCTGGGCGACGGTCTGCGCTACGAAATCAAAGATTTCGTAAGTGCCATTCTGTCGAAAGACTATGTCTTCTCAAAACTGACAAAAGACGAGATAATAACGATGGCTGAAATCCAGGAACGGCATCGATTGAAGTCAAACTTATTCGAAATTTAACTTCCGCGTTTTGACTGTCTCAGAGAGCGCAGCACTCTTGGAGCGACAAGCGTCATTGCCGCCAATCCTATCATTATCATGACCACATCCACAAGCACCGAGTCGGTAAAATAAAACGGGAATACACCAACCGCACCAATGGCAACGGTCAGAATCGACATCTTCGAGATATTGATTTTGAAATAACGGCGGGAATCGTGGATACGGAATCCAAGAAGCACTGCATAAGTGACAACCGAGGTAACCACCACTCCGTATATTCCTATCGTCTGGATGAGGACAAAATTCAGCAGAATGTTGACTGCGGCGGAAACTCCGACGCCAAGCAACGCTCGCCCTGTCTCAAAAGAACATTGATAACCGACCTCAAGAATGTTTGACAATGCATAAAGAACCGAAGAGGCTATTATAGGAAAGACATAGACTATTCCTGCAACATATTCTGGACTCACGATAAATGGATACACTATCTTCAGACCAAACGCAAAACATAATGCCGCTATCGACATAAACATTATGAAGAGATTCACCATCTCAGAGAAAAACTTGTCACGGTCCGGACTATTGTACTGCCGTAACGCCATCTCCTGCCACGCCTGAAAAATTATTGCGCCGACAATCTGCATTATTGCTCCAAAACGGGCTGCTACGGCATAAATTCCGTTGTCCGACAATGAGAAGTAGTGCTGTATGAAAAAACGGTCGCTGCTCGTGGTAAGCCACCAGCACATTATCGTCGGCAACAACGGCAGAACGTAGCGCAATATTTTTTTCGTAAGCATTACATTTTTCAATGTGGGCTTGAAATACTTGCGCAGCAACCCCACCCTGACCTCAATATACACAACGGCTATAAGACGCGCAAAAATATTGGCAAGGAAGATTCCCGTTATCCCCCATCCGCACCACACTACAAACACCACGCTGAGCGCGCCTATGGAAAATGCCGAGATTATGTTGCTGACAACAAACGTTTTTGTCTCGCCCACTCCTCTTGCCATCTGCCCGAACACTTCAATCAACGCCATCGAGACCAACAAGCCGAACGAGAGCCACAGGCACCTTATTGGATAAACAAACGACACAATCGCCGACAACAGCATGAAAACGAGCAACGAGCGGCTCAGCAGCCTCATCGTTGCGCTGACCACCTCGGTTTTTTCCTCGTCAGTCTTGCTGTCAATCAAAAAGCGGAACGCCCCGTCGCGGAGTTGCAACGAAGCAAAACTCGTAAGCAACATAACCGCCGTAAGACACAGGTCGTAATAACCGAACTCCGACGTCTCGACGAAAAACGTGTACAACGGTATCATCAGGAACGTAATCAGTTTCGACCCGATATTCCCGACTGCATATATTCCTACGGATTTCAGAAATTGCTTTCCCCGGCCTGTCGTTTCCGTCATTTCCGCATTGCTTTTTTATAGACGGCTATTGTCTGTTCTGCTATTTTGCCCCAACAATAGTCGGCAGAATCTTCTTCCGTGCACTTATATTCTCCCTTGTCGCCGCTGGTCAAGAATTCAGACAGCTTATCACAAAGCGCGTTGGCATCATTTGCCTTAAAATATGACTTAGCCGACAGCTTGAGAAGATGCGTCGCCTCTATATCCGAAACGAGCAACGGTAAATTGAAATTGATTGCCTCAAGCAACACAAGAGGAAACCCCTCTATTCTTGACGACAGGACATAAGCCAATGCATTGGTATACAACTGCGACAGATTGTCGCCATCTGTAAACCCAGAGAAAACCACATTTGGATTTGAGCCGGCAATGGATTTCAATTCTTCCAGATATTTTGAATCCTGGTCAGGAGCCCCGGCTAAGACAAGCTTTACATCTGTATCAAGCCTATTATACGCCGAAATCAGCAGGTCGAAGCCTTTTTCAGGCGTTATCCTGCCTACTGACAGTATGTATTTTTGCGGACAGATTCCTATTTTGTCAAGGAAGTCATGGTTTGTCGACGGACTCATCGGAACAATACCGTTTGGGATATATGTCGATTTACGCCTGACAGATTCTGAATATCTCTGCATCTGGAACTTGTTGACAAAAATAATCTGCGAGGCCGACGCCAATGCAATCCGCTCCGACAGCCGGAGCACTGCTTTTGCAAATGCATTCCATTTGTCGTGCTCATAGTTTGCGCTATGGTAAGTAAGCACCACTTTTTTCCCCACAGCACGCAAAAGAGGGGCAAACATCGCAGGTCCGATATTGTGGATATGGACAATTTCAGCTTTAGAAAACATTGAAATCAGGGTGGCAAGCAATGAATGCAGCACGGTTTCAAATCCGCTAATCCGTGTTGAAGGGAGGTCGGTGAATGAAATTCCGGAATACTGACTTTGCTGTGTCTTGACATATGGTTTTCTACGAAACACCCGAACAGACACACCCTTCATTTGCGGATACAATCGTTCGCAATGGCGTTCCACACCGCCCTGTATTCCAGGGAAGCCCCTTGTTCCTATGACGTCAATTCTCATATTGACATCAAATTAATCCCAACAAATATCTTTTCCTTGACGGATACGCAGTTTGTTTTTGATTATCCATTTTATTGGAATCCACGGACGACGCACCATATCATGACGCTCTGTCACTATAAACGCACAGTTGCGCTTACAGTTCTTCACCAATTCCAAAGCCTTTTTCGCTTTTTCCGACTTCATGATGTTCTCGAAACTGTCTTCCTTGATATTGCCGATAATCCATTCTTCACCAGAACCATTACATGGCGACACATTTCCCCACGGGTCGATAAAGAAGAAATCGGTAAGGGCACCGCATGGTGGACGATATCCTGGCTCATCCCCACGAAGACGACGATGGATACTTCTATTGAAATATGCGCGTCCATAGTCTTTCAGCCGGTTCTTCAAGCCACGACGTTTGGACGTGAGCATCGCTTTGACAAACTCCTCATGTGCGGCAAGAGCATCCGCGCTCTCCAATTGGTTGTCGTCCTTATGGAAATACCAAGAGTTATGCACCACAGAATTACCTAATTCAACGTCAAGAGCGACACATAGTTCATAAAGATGAAGCAAATCCTTATAATTGTCTGGCGAGATGACCACGGAGAAGCCGATATTCTTGCACTTCGTTTTTTTCAATTCGAGCATCGTGCGCAAAGCGTGGTCAAAGCCGTTGAGCGTGCCTCGTTTTTTGTCATTCAATGCAGGCAATCCTTCCACACTGACACGAATCAGGATGTTGGGATATTTATTGGCAAGAGCGACTATCGTTTCTGTATTATAGCCATTTGTACTTAACTCAAGCAACGATGATTTGGGATAAAGTATCTCGAAAATTTTATCTATGTCCTTGCGGATGGTGCATTCTCCACCAGTGATATTTATTCGAAGTCCGGCAGGTAATTTCTCATAATAAGAAGCATCAATCTCTTCCTCAGGCCGAGTTTGATGTTTCCAAATGTTACACATATTGCATTTTGCGTTACAACGGAATGTAGTAATTAAACTGCCTTGTACTATATTTTTTGCCATATCTATACGCGCCTTTTAGTGTCCACTATATTACATAACGAATTGCAAAGGTAATTATTATTTCCCAAACAAACTAATTTAGGTTTAGATGATAATTCACTACCTTTGCACAACGTTACTATTTGTTTTCATCAATATGCAAAGAATCGTTCTATTCGACATAGCAAAAGCCTTATGCATCGTCCTGGTGGTTGTAGGCCATTACATTCCCGAGAACTCTCCGGTTTGGTATGAATGTTTGAACAAACTCATTTATTCTTTCCACATGCCGTTGTTCATGTTTGCCAGCGGCTTCATCTATATGGCGACAAAAAAGGAAGGAGAGTCATACTCGAAGTTTTTGGTCAAGAAGCTGAAGCGTTTGATGCTCCCATATGTCGTTGTTTCTGTGATTGTCATCTCAATCAAGATGCTGACAGAAAAGCATGCGCTTGTTGAGAATCCAGTAACTGCCTATGCATATATAAAAATGCTGTATTTTCCTGAAGCGGGATATTTCTTATGGTTTATCTGGGCTTTGTGGTGGATGTTTGTCATCGCGCCGCTGTTTGCGACGAAACAAAAAAGATTATTGCTCCTTGGTGCGGCATTGCTTCTGTACTGCATTCCTCCGTTCCTGCCGGAAGTGTTTTGTTTCAAACAATTCCAGAGCATGTTGGTGTTTTTTATGCTTGGTGCTGTTTGTTGCGACTGGAGCAAGATTGCAACATCCGTAAAAATTCCGTTTTGGGCTGTATGCCTGTCATTTGCCGCGCTTGAATACTTTTATATAAGATTTGACGTATGTCATTCAGTCATCCCTTTTGTCGGGATTGCAACAATAATTTATTTGTCCGACATCATTTCAAGAGGAGCAAAAAAAATCAATGGTTTGCTGACAATATCGGCGACAAGCTATATAATCTATTTGTTCCACACCACATTCGAGGGCGCTGCAAAGGCTGCCTTACAAAAATTCGCGCCCATTCTGCTTGACGACCCGTTTTTTGCCGTCGGCGCAGTGCTTGTCATATCAGCAGGCGTTGCCGGACCTATGGCCCTTTACCGCTATATCCTCGCAAAATATAAATTAACCCAATTCATTTTCGGCATAAAACGACAGCAGGCTGCCTCTGACAGGCTGCCTGCTGCGTAAATCCTGCCAACAGGTCTTCTAACCTTGATATATCTCCAGCACGCTGTCAAGATAGCGCTCGGCACTGAAGCGTGGCAGCGACTGCGCTGAGATTGCCGCATGGTCGAACGGCGACTCCCATGCCGCGGCAATGTTGTTGGCAAGCGAATCGACACTGCCGCTGCGGAAAAGCATTCCGCTGCCGGGTTGTATCAGTTCGGGGATTCCACCGATGCGCGCGCCCACCACCGGTGTGCCCAGACACAACGATTCGATAACGCTCAACGGATTGTTTTCGTAGCATTCCGACGGCATAACCGAGAAGCGTGCGTTTCCCAGCAATTCTTTAACCTGCGCTGCGTTCTGATGCCCAAGAAATTCTATGTTGTCACATCGTCCGTAGCGCGATTTCAAATCTTCGGCAAGCGGCCCGCCGCCGGCTATCTTCAATGGTATCTGAAACTGCACGGCGGCCTTAAGCAGCGTCTCCACTCCTTTTTCTGCCGACAGCCGTCCCACATACGCATAATAGTCCTTACGCTCGGTGTTCACTTTGATGTCTTTCACTTTCTCTGGATCGACAAAGTTGCAGACCACCTTGATTTTTTTCTCATCAAAGCCCCCCTGCTTCATTTTCGCTGCCATAAACTCGCTTGGACAGACAAACGTGTCCGTGGCGCGCTGCAAGCGCTTCGTATTCCATTTTTCCGCCTCAAGCCATGCCAGCAGGCTCGCCGCACGGCTGCCTTTCATACAACGGTTGGAATAGACTCCACGTTTGCTGCCTTCTATACATTGCTCGCACACCTTGCCATCGTTCAGGCAGCTGTATGACGGACATACAAGTTTGTAATCGTGCATCGTCCACACTGTCCTGGCTCCGAATTTCTTAGCCATTTCCACGATTACAGGCGACAGATAGGAGTGGATGTTGTTGAAGTGCACCACGTCTGGCTTGAAATCGCTGAGAAGCCTGGCAAATGCCGCCTTAACACCAGCACCGCCGAATATGCGCCTTGCCGCCGCCAGTTTGCCGCCAATTCCTCCGGAGAATGACACCTCCGGAGCATAATATTGATTGAAATCGGTTGCTATATTGTCAGGATAGTCCATTGCAAAGACCGCCGTCTGATGTCCCCGCTCGCGCAGCAGTCGCTCAAGCGACATCGCGCACACGCAGTCGCCGCCGCGCGGATAATAGAACTTATTTACAATCAGTACTCTCATAACTATTTTTGAAAGATATATCCACTCGGCAACGAAAGTGCCTTCAACTCATTGTCAAATTCAGTAAAGTTTTCTCTAAGCTCACCAGCCTCAACATAGCCAAGCATGCGGTCTGCCATTGTGGCTACAACGCTGAACGCGCTATAGTCGCCAAATGCGTCGCCGGCAAGGATTACATAATCATAATTCTTGCGCAGGCTGTCGACAAGCACAGCAAACTGTTCCGAAGCAATCAAATCGATTGATTGGTCGCCTCTGGACGCAATTACATCAAATCCGTCTGCGTTTCCGCCGACAACACTGTCAATCGTCGCTTTTCCAACGAGATAGTCATCAAGAGTGGCTGCCGCGCTTGAATTTCCGCATAAATCAACCACTACCGCCTTTCTCAAAGCATTACCGAACGAGGTGGCGAGAGCGGCGGCAATGCCGGCTGTTCCCGACTCCGACTTGACACAGGCTATGGCTACCACGCCTACTCCTTCGGAAGCAATCAGACGGTCGCGCACTCGGCGCATCCCTGCCGGCTCATTGTCTGCCACTTCTCCTACAATCTCAAAATCGGTCAATTTCTCCAAATCCTGACGAATCATTATCCGTTTTGTGCGGATGGCGCGCAGCATGAGAATCAGCAACGGAATTATGATTGCCAAAACCAAAGCTGCGCCAAACACAATTGAGCCCTTAGGCCAAGCCTTTTTAACTTCATGATAAGCGGGGTCAATAATGCGGCCTATCTCCTGCACTCCAAATTTCAATGCATTCGACTCGCGCTGCTCAAGCAGAAAAATGTAAAGATTATTCTTTATTTCAGTATCCCGGTAGAGATCGACATAACGACGCTCGTGCGACGGCAACTGTTTCAACCTCGACGCATATTTGCCATCTTCTCGAACGAAGTCGTTGTAGGCAATCTCAGCACTTTCACGCGCCTTGCGCATCGTTTCTATCACACCTCCGCGCATACCGTCAATCTGCTTGTTGAGAGCCTGCAGAGCCTTGTTGTCGTGCTTGGCTGCCATGTCAAGCTTGGTGCGTTCAAGAATCAACTGATTATAGGACTCAATTGATTTTGCGGCACTTTCATAGTCCTGTCCGCTGGTAACAGGAATCATGGAATACTTATTCTTCGGGTCATCAAGGAACTCGCAAATCATGTCGAATATCGACAATTGTGTCTGCAAGCCCACAATCGAAGCCTTGTTTTTCGATGTTTGCTCGAGCAGAACTTTCGCCTCGGCGGCGATGTCGGTAACATCGTTGGCGGTCTTGAACTCCTCAAGCTGCTTCTCCGACTCAGACAATTGACTTGTCAAGGACGCAAGACGGTCGTCGATAAAGGCTATCTCCCGTGAAGCCTTTGTCTGCTCCTCGCGCAGACGACGGATGTTGTAGAGCTCCACAACCATGTTGAGCAAATCCTTGCCGCGCTGCTTGTCCTCGTCCTGATAGAATAGCGTGATGCCATTGGATTTCAGCGACGGCACGTCGGCGTAGTATATCTTGGAATAGTCGTCATATGTTTGTGCGGTGCCGTTCACTTCCACTGTAAGCTTGCGCTCCTCCCCGGCTTTATAAAATGCCGTGCGGCGGATGGTGAACGCTCCGTCGGGAAGTTTCACCGTTGCCGGCAATGTCATGCCGTCTTGTTTGAACAGCGTGGAGAACCATTTGCCTTTCACCTTGACGTCAATCTTGCCGTCAGAACGCAGATTAATCTTGAATGTCGCCCCACTTTGAAGCGTGTCGAGGTCAACATTCGTTGACAATTCAACGGGCGACTTGCGGTAGAGCGACAGCTTGCGCATTCCGTCAACACCCTTGTAGTCATACTGCAATCCCAACTTGTTGATTGCCTCGCAGAGCAGGCTGCGCGACTGCAGAACCGCCATCTCATCATCGACCGAACCGCCGCCGAACGAGCCCATCGAGAACTGCTTCATCATCTGCATCATTCCGCCGCCCATTCCGCCGCCTTCTTCCTGTTCGATCATAATGTCGGCGTGGAATTTGAATTCAGGATTGTTTTTAAGCATATAGACTGCGGCGATTGCCATCATCGCTGCAAACGAGGCGATAAACCACCACCAATGCTTACGGATTTCATAGCGCAAACGGCTGAAATCCACCTTGTCAGAACTTGTAGCCATATTCTATTTTTTCTTTTTTATTATCATAAAACTCTGTCACCGGACGCGCCAGCAACGCTTTCGCCTCTTCTTTGGTCACCGCTTTGGCTTGCGCGGCGACAATTCCCATCACTGCCATCAGAAGCGACCCTGATGCTTGAAGCACCGCGCAGCCAGCTGTACCGTCAATGGCAAGGAACGCAAATGACATCACTCCAATTCCAAACAGCTGATAATGATGAGTGCGCATCACGATGCGGTATTTCCGCCATATCCACCAGCAGAAATAGCCAAAGAAGAATATTCCCAACAACCCAAACTGCGCAAGCTCGGGATAGAAAGTGTCTGCGATAAAGTCACCATAAGTGGGCGACAACCCCCAAAGCAGGTTTATGCCATAGTCATAGTACAAATCCGAGTAACTGACATCAGGCCCTGACGAGTAGGTGGCGTATGTAGCCAAACCGCTACCCAACAGCAGGTGGTCGGCAAGCACAAGCACCATTCCGCCGAACAGCACGGGCCGGGCGTAGGTCTCCATCACGTCGGGGTCAAACGTGTCGGAATTTCCGGTTATAAAATAGTATTCAATTTTTTTCCAAGCCACAAGCACCACAAGCACGAATGCGAGTGTGGCTACGACAACGTTGCGCACACTTTTGAAATTGACCGTGCCGGGACGATAAACAAACAGCATATAGAATGTCAGCACCACAAACCCATAATATTTCGAGCGGGTGCATATCAGTCCGAGCAACAGGATTACGCAGGTCCATATAAGATCCGACCGTGTATATGCCCGTGGGTTGTCGTTGTCATACGACATCAGCAAATAAACCATAGCACAGCCCACACAAGTCAGACCGCCATAGTAGACATGGAAGATAGTCACATCGTAGATGTCGGCGGCGATGACGAAAAATGCCATAAACGCCAAGAAAATACACACCTTTTTCAACACCCACTTCTCGTTGGCGGTGAACTGCGGCGCAATGGCATAACTTACTGAAAAAGCTATCAGCGGCTTGCACTGAGCAATAAAGTCGTTAATCTGCGCCTTCGGTATATTGTATGGTGACGCGACAAGAGAATATGCCAAATACAACGCCATCACGCCAAGCAGCACAAACATCAACTTATACTTGCCGAAGCAGCGGTTGAACGTCATGTCGACGACAGCGAGCACTGCAAATGCCAACAGACACAATTCGTCAAGAAACGACAATAAATGCGGAGCCAAAAACAAGCCCAGCACGCTGACGAAGAACACGTAGAAATATGCCCGGTGGATATTGAGCATTTTCGCTGTTATTTGACTGCCAATGCAATTACAAGTGACGCGATAACCGACACTGCGCTGACAACAGTGGAAACCACTGTCACCTTGAATGCGTTGTTCTGGCTGTATTTCGCATTGCCTGCCTTGATTTTGTTAGGCTGCACATAGACCACGTCGTTCTGCTGAAGATAGTAATATGGCGAGTCTACGATTTTCGCATCTTTAAGATTCACGCGGTGGTAGGCGCGTTGTCCGTTTTCCTCGCGTATCACCATCACGTTTGTGCGTTCGCCGTATTCTGTCATGTCCTCGGCAGCGGCAAGCGCGTCAAAAATGGTGAACCGCTCGCTTTTGGCTTCGATTGCGCCCGGACGTTTCACCTCGCCAAGCACGTTGACGCGGAAATTTGCAAGCTGGACGCGGACAACAGGGCTGTCAACCTCCTTCGAAATCTTTTCTGTCAGATAGTCTCCCAAACCTTTTGTTGTCATTCCGGCTGCATGTATCTTTCCAATAACGGGCATTGTTATTTCCCCGTCAGTATTGACAATATAGGTCTGGTTCTGCGGTGTCGACGACACACCCACCTCTCCCTCAAGCGACGGATTGACGAGCGGAAGGTTGTAGGCGGCTGTTGCCTCCGGCACAATGGAGTTGACCGTGATTATCAACTCGTCAGCCGGACGGATTTTAACGGCATAGTCGAGTGCTGTTGTTCCGACTGTCTTCAAGCTGTCGGCATTCTCGAAATATGCCAACGACTGCGGAGCCTTACACGATGTCACTGTGGCAGCCAATACGATTGCGGCTGCAATAAATATCTTAGTAAAATTGAGTCTCATAGAAAAGCATACTTTTATTCTAATGTTTAAACGCACACCATCGCGTTTTATTGCATCAGACCATCCACAAAAAGCAAAGAGAGCGCGCCCTCAATTGGACGCGCTCTCCGATATTTGAATCTTTAAGTTCTGATTACAACTTCGGACCGGCAGCTACAAGAGCCTTACCTGCCTCGTTGTTCTCATATTTCTTGAAGTTCTTGATGAAGCGGGCAGCCAAATCCTTAGCTTTCTCTTCCCACTGAGCTGCATCAGCGTAAGTGTCGCGTGGGTCAAGGATTTCAGTTGCTACACCTGGCAATACAGTCGGAACCTTGAAGTCGAACATCGGGATCTGTTTTGTAGGAGCCTTGTCGATGTCGCCGCTCAAGATAGCGTCGATGATGCCACGAGTGTCGCGGATAGAGATACGCTTGCCTGTTCCGTTCCAACCAGTGTTTACGAGGTAAGCCTTAGCGTTGTTCTTCTCCATCTTCTTAACCAACTCTTCTGCATATTTTGTTGGGTGCAATTCCAAGAATGCCTGACCGAAGCATGCAGAGAATGTTGGAGTAGGCTCTGTGATACCGCGCTCTGTACCTGCCAACTTAGCTGTAAAGCCAGAGAGGAAGTAGTACTTAGTCTGCTCTGGAGTAAGGATAGATACTGGAGGCAATACACCGAATGCGTCTGCCGACAAGAAGATTACCTGCTTTGCTGCTGGTGCAGAAGAACCCGGCTGGATGTTGTTGATGTGGAAGATTGGGTAAGAAACACGAGTGTTTTCTGTTACGCTCTTGTCTGCGAAATCAATCTTGCCGTTTGCATCAACTGTTACGTTCTCAAGAAGTGCGTTGCGCTTGATAGCGTTGTAGATATCTGGCTCTGACTCTTTGTCGAGGTTGATAACCTTTGCATAGCAGCCGCCTTCGAAGTTGAACACGCCGTTGTCGTCCCATCCGTGCTCGTCGTCACCGATAAGTTTACGCTTAGGATCTGTTGACAATGTTGTCTTACCTGTTCCTGAAAGACCGAAGAAGATTGCTGTGTTCTCGCCGTTCATGTCGCAGTTTGCAGAGCAGTGCATTGATGCGATGCCCTTCAATGGCAGGAAGTAGTTCATCATTGAGAACATACCTTTCTTCATCTCACCACCATACCAAGTGTTGATGATTACCTGCTCTTTTGATGTTACGTTGAAGGCTACGCAAGTCTCAGAGTTGAGTCCGAGTTCTTTATAGTTCTCAACTTTTGCCTTTGATGCGTTGTAAACAACGAAATCTGGCTCGAAGTTCTTCAACTCTTCTTCTGTTGGACGGATGAACATGTTTGTAACGAAGTGAGCCTGCCATGCAACCTCAACGATGAAACGAACTGCCATACGAGTGTCCTTGTTTGCGCCGCAGAATCCGTCTACAACATAGAGGTTCTTGTTGCAAAGCTCGCTCTTGGCGATAGTCTTAACCTTGTTCCATACGTCTTCCGACATTGGGTGGTTGTCGTTCTTATATTCTTCAGAAGTCCACCATACAGTGTCCTTTGAATTGGCATCCTTTACGATGTATTTGTCTTTAGGCGAACGACCGGTGTAGATACCTGTCATCACGTTGACTGCACCGAGTTCTGTCTGCTGACCTACTTCATAACCTTCGAGACCTGCTTTTGTCTCTTCTTCAAACAATTGCTCGTAAGATGGGTTGTGTGCGATTACTGTAGCGCCAGTAATGCCGTACTTTGTCAAATCAAGATTGCTCATTGTTGTTTGATTTATAATAGTGAATATTTACTAATGTTTCTCTCTTTTGAAAACCGCTGCAAAATTACTATATTTTTTTTACACGGCAATGCTATTAGCGAAAATTTTCCGCATTTAAAATTCTTTAAGCATTATTATCCCTGTTTCAAATATAAAATGCTTCTGTTCAAAGGCTTAAATTGTTATCTCTCCACACAGCGAGCAATTGAGATATTTCTTCACCTGTTCTGACCGAAGCCCCATGCCGAATAGATACATCAGCTTGGTGATGGCTGCCTCTGATGTTATGTCGTATCCGCTGACCACACCGGTCGACTGCAGCGTGTTGCCTGTCATATAGCGCTCGCTGTGGACTCCGCCGTTGACGCATTGCGAAACGTTGACTATCACAACGCCGCGCTTTACGGCGTCGCGCATCAGGTCGACAAACCATTTGTCGGTCGGGGCGTTGCCGGCGCCATAGGTCTTGAGCACGATGCCTTTCACGTCGGGGGCGTTGAGAAGATAGCGGAGTGTACTCTCGGTGATGCCTGGAAACATGTCGATAAACATCACGTTGCGGTCCATTGCGGTCTGCACTTTAAGCGGTCGCTGCGAGCGTTGGCGCCACAATGCTTCTTCATGGAAATGAATGCCGAGGCCTATGCGGGCAAGGTCGGGATAATTGTTGCTCTTGAAGGCGTTGAAATGGTCGGCGCTCATCTTTGTGCTGCGGTTGCCGCGCCACAGATAGTCTTCAAACAATATCGCCACTTCCTGCACCATCGGGTCGCCGTTCTTGTCGCGGGCGGCGGCTATCTGAAGTGCTGTGATGAGGTTTTCTTCTCCGTCGGTACGCACTTCGCCGATTGGAAGCTGGGAGCCGGTGATGATGACGGGCTTGTGCAGGTTCTCGAGCATAAAACTCAACGCGGAGGCGGTGTATGCCATCGTGTCGGTGCCGTGAAGCACCACAAAGCCGTCGTAGCTGGCATAGTTCTCCTCGATGCTCTGTGCGATTTCAACCCAGTGCGACGGATTCATGTTTGACGAGTCGATCGGTGGGTGAAACTGGATATTGTTGATGGAATAATTGAGCTTCTTGATTTTGGGCACATTGTCGATAAGGTGCGTGAAGTCGAACGGTTGCAGCGACTTCGTCACCGGGTTTTCAATCATGCCGATTGTTCCTCCGGTATATATTATAAGGATATTCGGTTTTGCCATTGAAGCTATTTTTTTCTAAAACGAATCTTTCCAACGACAAAATTACACATATTTTTTGGCAAATAGCAACCGCAACCGCCAACTGCCTGAACAACAAAAGTCATGGTGGTGGCAATTTGCCACCATTTAAGGTTTTTTACTGAAAAATCTTTGATTTATATCCAAAATAGAACCACATAGTTTGCCAGAAGGCAATGGTGTGTGGCAACCGCCGCCACTGTTAAAAAGACTTAACGCAGCGGAATCCGCTGCGTTAAGTCTTTTTCGTTGACAGATGTCTCTAAATTTTAAACAGCATTCCTCCGATGTTGTCGCATGCCGCCCCGGTGACCGACGACAGGCAGCTTGCCTCGCCTGCCATATAAAGCGCGCCGAGAAACGCGAAAATCAACGCCTCCTTGAATTCAATTATCTGGCGTGGAGGTATCTTGACTTCGCAACCTGCCAGCTCGCGGATGCGCTCCACAAGATAGACGTTGAGCGCGCCGCCGCCGGTTATAAGCATTGTGGGATGCGGCTTGCCTACCCTGCGCACTACGCGCGCCACCTGACGGGCGGCATGCTCGGTGAAGGTGGAGAGCAGGTCGGCGAATTCAAGCCGACGGCTGTCAATCATCGGAAATATCTCTTTCTCCACCCATTCGCGGCCAAGCGACTTCGCGCCGGTCTGCGAGTAGAATGGCAATGCGTCGAGACTGGCGAGCAATTTGGCATCGACCGTGCCGCTGCGGGCAATCAGTCCGTCGCGGTCAAACTCCAGACCACGCTGACGGCAATAGTGATTGAGCACATAGTTGACCGGACTGATGTCAAACGCCTGCCGCTCTCCGTCGCACTCATACGATATGTTGGAGAATCCTCCTATGTTCAGACAGAAATCATAGTCGGCAAAAAGCAGACGGTCGCCAATCGGGACAAGCGGGGCTCCCTGTCCGCCGAGCATTATGTCAAGACGACGGAAATCGCTGACCACAGGCACACGCGCCTCGGCTGCAATCGCTGCGCCGTCGCCTATCTGAAACATTATGCGCTTGCCTGGCTCATGAAAGATGGTGTGTCCATGCGACGCCACGATGTCGGGACGTATGCCGTATTCCTTCATAAAGTCGGCGACACGCTCGCCAAGAAACTTGCCGTATTCGCTGTGGAACGCCACAAAGTCGTGTGCCGACATCTGTTGCGCTCCCGTGCCGAGACGGTATTTCAAATCGTCGGGATAGTCATAGCCGCGTGCCGCATCGATTGCGAAACGCCATCGGCCGTCGGTTTTTGAGAATGTGGCGCAGCACACGTCGAGACCGTCAAGCGATGTGCCCGACATCAATCCTATAGCCGTAATCTTGAAGTTGTCCATATTTTTTTGGTATTATTGGTTCTGCAAGCTTTTGTCCATCTCTGCCGCGGCGCGGCGTCCGTCGCCCATCGCGAGAATCACGGTCGCTCCGCCGCGCACAATGTCGCCTCCGGCATAGATGTCGGGCAGCGATGAGCGCATTGTCGACTCGTCGACCACGATGGTGCCTCTGCGGCTCACCTCAAGTTCTGGAATCGCATTCGGAATCAACGGGTTTGGCGACACGCCTACGCTGACAATCACCAAATCGACGGGCACATCCTCCACTGCGCCATCAACAGCCACCGGAGAGCGGCGTCCCGACTCGTCGGGTTCGCCGAGTTCCATCCGCTGCAGGCGCATCAGGCGCACATTGCCTTTCTCGTCGCCCTCATATTCCAATGGGTTGTGGAGCGTGAGGAAACGCACGCCTTCTTCCTTGGCGTGTTTCACTTCCTCGCGGCGCGCCGGCATCTCGTCTTCCGAACGGCGGTAGACGAGCATCACGTTTTCTGCGCCCATGCGACGCGCTGTGCGCACGGAGTCCATCGCCGTATTGCCGCCGCCAATCACTGCCACATTGTGGCCGTGAAGCACGGGGGTGTCTTCATCCTGACGGGCGGCTCCCATCAGATTGACCCGCGTCAGGAATTCATTGCTCGACATCACTCCGTTGAGATTCTCGCCGGGAATGTTCATAAACCTTGGCAGTCCGGCTCCCGACGCCACGAAAATGCCTTTGAAGCCCATGGCGTGGAGGTCGTCGTAGCTTAATGTCTTGCCGACAATGCAGTTGGACTCGAACTCCACGCCCAGACGGCGCAGACCGTCGATTTCGGTGTCGACGATGGCATTCGGCAGGCGGAACTCGGGGATGCCGTATTTCAGCACTCCGCCAATCTCATGCAGCGCCTCGTAGACCGTGACGCTGTAGCCACGCTTCGCCATGTCGCCGGCAAAGGCGAGTCCGGCGGGTCCGCTGCCCACAACTGCCACCTTGATGCCGTTTGCGGCGGGTTTTTCCTCGTCGGCCGAACCGTGGCTGCGCGCCCAGTCGGCTACGAAGCGTTCCAGATAGCCTATCGCCACGGCTTCGTGTTTCATCTTGGTGTGTATGCAACGGCTCTCACACTGCTTTTCCTGGGGGCAGACGCGTCCGCAAACTGCCGGAAGCGCGCTGGTCTTTTTTATCACACGGGCTGCCTCGGCAAACTCGCCGCGCTCCACGTTTTTGATAAATCCTGGAATGTCGATGCCCACAGGGCAGCCTGTGACGCATTGCGGGTTGGCGCAGTCAAGACACCGCGAGGCTTCTGCCATAGCCATCTCAATCGTCAACCCTTGATTCACTTCCTCATTGCACGTCACGCGGTAGTCTGCCGCAAGCTCGGGCATCTTCACACGCGGTGTCGAGGTGCGTTCCTTAGCTGTCTTTGCCTTGCGCAGTGCCTCGCGCCATTCTGCCATGCGCATATCTTTTGTCTCTTCCATGTCAGTTCTTGTTTTCGTTGTCGTAAGCATGAAGGCGCATCATCATCTGGTCGAAATCCACCTGATGCGCGTCAAATTCCGGCCCGTCGATGCAGACGAAGCGCGTACGGCCGCCTACGGTAACCCGACAGGCACCACACATGCCTGTGCCGTCGACCATGATGGTGTTGAGCGAGCAGACGGTAGGGATGTCGTATTTTTTTGTAAGCAGTGCAACAAACTTCATCATCACTGCCGGACCGATGGTCACTACTTGGTCCACCTTCTCGCGGTTGATCACTTGCTCCACGCCTTCGGTCACCAGTCCTTTCTGCCCGTAGGAGCCGTCGTCGGTCATTATCACCACTTCGTCGCTTGAGCGGCGCACCTCGTCCTCAAGTATAATCAAATCCTTGGTGCGTCCGGCGAGCACGCTGACCACGCGGTTGCCGGCTTGCTTCATGGCGCGGATGATGGGCAACAACGGCGCTACGCCTACTCCGCCGCCGCAACACACCACGGTGCCCACCTTTTCTATCTTGGTGGCTTGTCCCAACGGGCCTACCACATCGTGGAGACTGTCGCCTACTGCCTTGTCGCAGATTTTTTTTGTCGACTTGCCTACAGCCTGCACCACAAGGGTTATTGTCCCTGCAGTGGTGTCGGAGTCGGCGATGGTCAACGGGATGCGCTCGCCATGCTCGTCGGCACGGACAATAACGAAATGCCCGGCACGGCGCGAGCGTGCTATCAGCGGCGCCTCTACCACAAGCTGCACCACCTTTTCCGAGAAATGCTTTTTCTCTATAATCTTATTCATTGTCGTAACGTGTTAGGTCTATTTTCTTTTTTCAGTTCTCAAAGTTAGCCAATTTTCTGCCAAAACCACCAATCTTTATTCCTATAATTGCATTCACTTAAAAAATAAGCGAAACGCCCTCCGGCGGGACAATTCCTGCGGAGGGCGTTTGTGTTTTTTGTATGCCTGTGGCTTAGTTTCTGCTGTTGCCGAAGAAACGGAGCATGTAGAGAAACAGGTTGATGAAGTCAAGATAGAGCGTCAACGCGCCGATTGTGGCGATTTTGCCCACTTGCGACGAGTCGCTGTACTGCACCATTTGTTTGATTTTCTGGGTGTCCCATGCGGTGAGGCCGATGAAGATTGCCACGCCGGCAAACGAAATCAGCCATTCAAGGGTGCTGCTGCCCACGAAGATGTTGACAATCGTCGTGATAATCAAGCCGATAAGCGCCATAAACAGGAACGAGCCCATTTTTGTAAGGTCGTTGCTGGTCAGATAGCCATAGATGCTCATCGCGCCAAACACGCCTGCCGTTATGGCAAAGGTGTAGGCTATCGACCCGAGTTCAAAAGCCCAGAATATCGACGAGAACACCACGCCGTTGAGCACGGCGTAAAGGAAGAACAACGAGGTGGCGGCAAACGTGCTAAGCTTGTTGATGGCTCCCGTGATTGCTATCACGCAGGCAAACTCGGCGATTATCAAGCCCCAGAATGTCAGCTTGCTTGAGAAGATGGCGCTCATTATCGCCGGACTTGCCGCCACATAGATTGCCACGCCGGCGGTGACGAGCAGACCGAGAAACATTCGCATATAGACGCTGCGCATCACTTTCGACACGCTGTGGGTCAACGTTATGGTTGGCTGTGCCCCATAACCGTATTGCTGATTGTAATTTTCCATATTTTCTGTTTTTTTAAAAAGTTGTCGGTGAAGATAACGCTATTTTTCAGCATTAGGTTCACCGACATTGTTAATTATCCATAATCAACCACTTTTACATGCGTTCCGGCACTTCGATGCCGAGCATCCAGAAGCCTTGGCGGATGATGTCGCCTACGGTGCGCGACAATGTCAGGCGGAAGCCGCGCAGGTTGGCGTTTTCCTCGCCGAGGATTTTATAGTCGTGGTAGAACTGGTTGTATTCTTTCACAAGTTCGTAGACGTAGTTGGCAACCAACGCCGGGCTGTAGGTGCGCCCTGCCTCGGCTACGATTGCCGGGAAGTCGGCGAGACGCTGGATGAGCGATATCTCTTTGTCGTTGAGAGCAACTGCCGATGCGTCAAACGCTTCGCTGACCTGCTTGTCGGCTGCCTTGCGGAGCACCGACTGGATGCGGGCGTAGGTGTACTGCACAAACGGTCCGGTGTTGCCGTTGAAGTCGATTGATTCTTTCGGGTTGAACGTCATGTTCTTGCGAGGGTCGACTTTAAGAATGAAATATTTCAACGCGCCGAGTCCGATGATTGCCGAAATCTTGTCGGCCTCTTCCTGTGGAAGGTCCTGCAGTTTGCCCATCTCTGCCGACATCTCTTTGGCGTTCTGCACCATAGCGTCCATCAGGTCGTCGGCGTCGACTACGGTGCCTTCGCGCGACTTCATCTTGCCTTCTGGCAGCTCTACCATTCCGTATGAGAAGTGTACAAGGTCCTTGCCCCATTTGAAGCCGAGCTTGTCGAGCAGCAGTGAGAGCACCTGGAAGTGGTAGTTCTGCTCGTTGCCCACCACGTAGATCATCTTGTCTATAGGATAGTCCTGGTAGCGCAGCTTGGCGGTACCGATGTCCTGGGTCATATACACTGATGTGCCGTCGCTGCGGAGCAGCAGTTTGTGGTCGAGTCCGTCGGCGGTAAGGTCTGCCCACACGGAGTTGTCTTCCTTGCGGTACATGATGCCTTTCTCCAAGCCTTCAAGCACCTTCTCCTTACCCTCGAGATATGTCTGGCTTTCATAGTAGATTTTGTCGAAGTCTACGCCCAGACGCTTGTAGGTCTCGTCAAATCCGGCATACACCCACGAGTTCATCGTGCGCCACAGCGAACGCACCTCCTCGTCGCCGGCTTCCCAGCGGCGGAGCATCTCGCGAGCCTCCTGCATCAATGGCGACGCTGCCTCTGCCTCTTCCTTGGTCATGCCTTTCTCCTCGAGTTCCTTCACTTCGGCTTTATAGTGCTTGTCGAAAGCCACATAGAAATCACCGATAAGGTGGTCGCCCTTCTTGCCGGTCGATTCCGGAGTAGCGCCGTTGCCCCACTTCTGCCATGCGAGCATCGATTTGCAGATATGGATGCCGCGGTCGTTCACGATATTGGTTTTCACCACCTTGTAGCCATTGGCCTGCATGATGCGCGACAGGCTGTAGCCAAGCAGGTTGTTGCGCACGTGGCCGAGGTGAAGCGGCTTGTTGGTGTTTGGCGACGAATATTCAATCATCACCAGCTCGCTGTTGTCGTCGGCGGTCTTGAAGCCATAGTCTTTTGTTGCGTGGATATGGTCGAGCACTCCGAGCCAGAATTTCGGCTCTACAGTGATGTTAAGGAAGCCCTTTATAACGTTATACTCCTTCACCGCCTCGCAGTTGGCAACGAGATAATCGCCTATCTCCTTGGCTGTTGCGTCGGGCGCTTTGTGCGACGCTTTCAAGAACGGGAATACCACTATTGTAAGGTTGCCTTCAAACTCTTTTTTCGTTGTTTGCGGCACGATGGTTGAAGCCTCTACCTCCAAACCATAGAGCGACTTCAGCGCCTCGGCTGTAGCCGCAGAAATGATGTTATCTATCGACATTTATATGATTATTTTCTAATTATCTTAATTTCAGACTGCAAAGATAGTGCAAGATGAGTGAAGAGCAAAACAAATTTATTTGATTTTGCTCTTCCGAATCGCAGCCTATCTTATTTAAAGATAGTGCAAGGCGAGAGAAAATCAAAATCAAGCTTGCTTGAAATTTTTGATTTTGCTCTTCACTTAGAGTCTTTAGAGTCCTTAAAGTCCTTAGTGTCCCTCAAACTATTTTTTTTAAAATCAAATTCTTTTCAGTAGCTTTGCACACATGAACCAGACTGAGCGCATAATCGGATCGGAGATACTCCGCAAACTTCCCTACGAGCCCAACAGCCAGCAGATGGAAATCATTGCCGCGCTGAGCAAGTTTGTCGCCGACACCGACGACCGCTCGGTCTTTCTGCTTAACGGATATGCCGGAACGGGCAAAACATCACTCGCAGGAGCGCTGGTCGCAGCTTTGCCGGCACTGCGCCGACAGGCTGTGCTGCTGGCGCCTACGGGACGGGCGGCGAAGGTGTTTGCGGCATACTCGCGCCACAGTGCGTTCACCATACACCGCAAAATCTACCAAAGCCGGCGCTACAACCCCGAGGACTCGCATTTCTGCCTTGCTCGCAACAACCACAAGAACACGCTGTTTATTGTCGACGAGGCGTCGATGATTGCCAACAACGCGTCGGAAGGGGCGGTGTTTGGCACGGGATGCCTGCTCGACGACCTTATCACCTACGTTTACAGCGGCGAGGGATGCCGCCTGATTCTGCTCGGCGACGTGGCTCAGCTGCCGCCGGTGGGCTACACCGACAGCCCGGCTCTCGCGCCTGCCACGCTGCAGGGCTACGCCCTTACGGTCTACAGCTTCTCGCTGACCGAGGTGGCGCGACAGCGCAGCTCGTCGGGCATACTGCACAACGCCACGATGATACGGCAGATTATCGCTTCGGGAAAGCTGGAGGCGCCGACGCTCGAAATCTCCGGCTTCGACGACGTGGAGGTGGTGAGCGGTGAGTTTCTGTCGGAAAAGGTCGAGGAATGCTACGCGCAGGAGGGAGGCGCGGCTGAGACAATAATCATCACGAGGAGCAACAAGAGGGCGGTGATGTTCAACCAGGGAATACGCGCACGGGTGCTGTATATGGACGCGGAAATAACCACCGGCGACATGCTGCTCGTGGCGAAAAACAACTATTTCTGGGCTGCCGACTACGACGGCATCGACTTCATCGCAAACGGCGATGTGGCGGTGGTGAAACGCATCTCTGAGGTGACGGAGGAATACGGCTTCCGCTTTGCCGACGTGACGCTCGAGTTCCCTGACTACAACAATGCGGAAATCGATGCGAAAATAATCCTCGACGCGCTCTATGCGGAGTCGCCGGCGCTGTCGCGCGAGCAAAACAACAATCTGTACCTGCGTGTGATGGACGACTATGCCCACATCACGCGCAAAAGCGAGAAATACAAACGTCTGAAGCAAGACCCGTTCTTCAACGCGCTGCAAGTGAAATTCGCCTATTCCGTGACGTGCCACAAGGCGCAGGGCGGACAGTGGCGCAACGTATTTGTCGACATGGGATACATCCCCGAGGAGGCATTCTCAAACGTCGACTTCTACCGATGGCTATACACGTCGTTCACACGTGCCACCGACCACATATTCCTGATCAACCCGCCTCTCGCCACAAAATAAGCACGCATCGTAGCGGAGCGGTCTCGCCACCCCCATCACCGCCTCGCGCAGCAGTGGCAGAGTCTGACCGCGCGAGCGGTCACGTCTTCAGTTAACCCCCGACAGCGTCGGGGGCACAGCAGCTGACGCTGATGCGCCGCGGACGCGCCGACGCTGAAACACTACGGCACTGCATCTACAGCGGCACCGCCCTGCGGTGCATATCTCCTCATCCTCTCTCCCCGAACGCTGTCCGGGGTTAACTGAAAGCGGGTCCGCCCTGCGGACCTCATCTTCGACACTCGCCATCCCTGCTCCGCTGCATCACCGCCATCCCGACCGCGCGAGCGGTCTCGTCACCCCCATCACCGCCGACATCCGCACTCATCGTCGCGGAGCGACGGCACTCTGCCATAACCCGGTACGCGGAGCGGAGCGCAGCGCAGCGTGCCGGGACTTGACACGCCCCTGCTGTCGGCGTGCCGGAGGTACGCCACTACTCCAGAGCCGCTGCCTGACCGCGCGAGCGGTCACGTCTTCAGTTAACCCCCGACAGCGTCGGGGGCACATGCACCGACGCAGATGCGTCGCGGACGCGCCGCCGATGACACACTCCGGCACCAGCGTAGAGCCTATGGCGCGTCAGAGACGCGCTATTTTCAGTAACCCCATTCGTATGAGCGCAGCGAGGACGCATGGGGCATTGGCGCGCCACCATCACCCGGCGCTTCGCAGATGCGCTACTACCCCCAGAAAAGCTATGTAAGTTTTTGCGCGTGAAATTTGCACAATTTTAAAAGTTGGCGTAACTTTGCTGCGCTTTTCCGCCAGCGCCCTCGGCGCAAGGCAGGCTGCCCGGATGGTGGAATGGTAGACACGAAGGACTTAAAATCCTTTGGCCATTGCGGCTGTGCGGGTTCAAGTCCCGCTCCGGGTACTCAAAACGGCTGATAATCGCTCGATTGTCAGCCGTTTTTATTTTAAAGAGTAGATATTTTATGAAGATACGCAAAGTTTTGGCGTCCGACCTGGACGCGGTGATGGAAATCGTCGACGCGGCGCGGGGCATAATGCGCGCCAGCGGAAACATGCGGCAATGGACCAGCGGCTATCCCGACAAGACGGTGATGACTGCCGACATCCGCCGTGGCGTGTGCTACGGATGCGAGGACGGTGGCAAGCTGTCTGCCGTATTCTCGATGATTCCCGGCCCCGACCCCACATACACTGACATCTATGGAGGAGCGTGGCTCAACGAGGAGCCATATCTGGTGGTACACCGCATAGCGAGCCTGCCGGAATGCCACGGCGTGATGGATGCCGTGCTCAACTTCTGCTACCGCCACTGCGACAACATCCGCATCGACACCCACCGCGACAACTCCATCATGCGCCACTGCCTGCAGAAAGCGGGCTTCGCCTACTGCGGCATCATCTATCTCGCCAACGGCGACGAGCGGCTGGCTTTCCACCGCGCCACCCGATAGGGCATCATCGCCTCGCGCATAGTGGCGTACCTCCGGCACGCTGATGATGAGGGCGCACACGATGTCCCCGCACGCTCCGCTGCGCTATGCGTACGGGGTTACCGAAAAGTGGCGTCGCTCCGCGACGCGCCAACATAACCACCCCACGATGCCAGAGTAGAGCCGCCGCACCCCGACCGCGCGAGCGGTCACGCTTTCAGTTAACCCCCGACAGCGTCGGGGGCACACGCACCGACGCACATGCGCCGCGGAGCGCCGCCACTGGCACACTCCGGCAATGCATCTACAGCGGCACCGCCATGCGGTGCATCTCTCCCTCTCCACTCTATCCCCGGACGCGCTGTCCGGGGTTAACCTATAAAATCCCTTGTTCGGGCGTAATATCAAGGCCGGCGGCTTCGACAAGTTGC